>JAABUY010000171.1_pt1 | contig 133536 bp, 115 predicted proteins | sample 5560271 | NCBI WGS metagenome assembly JAABUY01 (sample SAMN10711886, study PRJNA513374) | rock metagenome | isolation source: Antarctica rocks | place: Antarctica: Victoria Land, University Valley
AGAAGCGGTGTTCTAGCTGCTTCTATGGAGCGGGGTAGGACTAGCGTCAGGGGCTGAGTGAAGACTCTGCCCACGTTGACTGCAGTCAACATCCTTCCTACTTCTTCTGTAACTCTCTCGACCAAGACGTGCCCATAGGCAACACGGTTTAGGGGTTCCACTAGACGGCATAGTATAGCACGAGTATCCATTCCTTTTAACAGGTTATGAGCCCGGGTTAGTGCAGTGGTAACTTGCGTAAAACAGCGCCTAGGCCACCTTGCCGGTGGTTCAAGTCCATAGTGAGGGAGTAAACGTGATAGGCACCCAAAGGTCGCGAGTTCAAACCACCGTCTGCGCGCACCCTTTACACCTGCGGTCCAGTCACGGGCCGATCGCGGGTTAGGGGGAGTGTTAGATATATAACCCATGATAGCTGTGCTACTAGTGTGGTGCCACCTTTTAACAATCATTTACATTCTTTTATTTAGACAGCAAAGTCACAGCAGAACAATTGTCTCAATTTTGAGACTATAAAATTAAGTCATTATAATAATGCAGATAAACTCTGTTTTAAAACTGATGTTAAAAAAAATAACTGCTATAATTGTGAAAGGCTAAGTCATTTTGCAAAGAACTGCAGAAGTTTTCTGAAAAATCTTAATTACATTAAGATTAATGCAGTCAAGACAAAAAAAGACAGAGTTTTATTGACTGTACTTCAGTAACAAAAATTAAATTAAGAATTATAAAGAAATTTAGCATTATAAAGAAAGATTAAGTCTGAATTAAATTCAGTTAAATCTCTATTAATATATTGTTAAATACTGCAGCAGAGATTAATGTAATGTTTTAATAATATGTTGTTGTTCATTAATTAACAAAAGTTAATGTGAAACTCTCAAGATCAGAGCTTCTAAAAAGACAACATGTTTACTGTTATGATGCATATTTAATGAAGCATAAACTCATCAACAATTAAGAACAAGAGCAAACTGAAGAGCAATTATTTTATATTTTAAATAAAAATGAATTTAAACTCATCTTTGATCTTTTAGATCTGAAATGACAACACATTTATATTAATTATAATTTATATACATAACACTATAAAATAAAATAAATGTCTCTGACTATTAATGAGTCTGAAATGTTTATCAACAACATTTAAAATCAATCTGCTATTTATACATTGTTGATGATGTCTGAATCAGATTCATCAACAATTACTGTATATGTTGTTAGCAAAACATCAGTGCTACTTTAACAATATAATAAATATGTAGATGTGTTCTCTGAAAAGAATGTTGACAAGTTATTATCTCATTAAAATCATGATTATGTCATAAAGATAAAGAGATATAAATTACTTTATGATTCACTTTATAATTTGTTGAAAACAGAGCTACAAGTGCTTAGAGAATATTTAGATGACATTTTAATAAAGAAATAAATATAACATTTTGTCAGCTCTGTAGAAGCATCAATTTTATTTATTTTAAAAAATAAAAAGAGCTTACATTTATGTGTTGACTACAAAGATCTTAACAAAATTACTATTAAGAATTGTCATTCTCTGCTGCTGATTAATAAGACACTTAATTGTTTAAGTGAAGTCAAGATGTTCATTAAACTAAATTTTAAGAATGCTTATCACTGCATTAGAATCAAGAAAGATAATAAGTGAAAAACTGCATTTTGTACATGCTATAGTCATTTTAAGTATATAGTCATGTCATTCAGACTGATTAATGTCTCAGTAACTTTTTAAATCTATATTAATTGAGCATTAACTGAGTTAATTAATGTCTTTTATGTAATATATCTAAATAATATCTTAATCTATTTCAGTTTCTTAAAAGAACATCAAAGTCATGTGAAACAAATTCTGAAGCAACTTTAACAGTTTAAACTGTATGCAAATTTAAAGAAGTGCACTTTTTATATTATATAAATGAAATTTCTTAAGTTCATCATCTTCACTACTGATGTTTCAATGAATCAACAACAGATTGAAATCATAAAGAAATGATTAATATTTAGAAGCTACTGTAAAATATAAATATTTCTAAAGTTTACAAACTTTTATCATCACTTTATACAAAGCTATTTTAAGATCACTGCTTCTTTAACTGATCTGTTAAAAGACAGCAAGAACAGCAAGAAGATAGATGCATTTAAATAATTATAAATGACAATGTAAGTGTTTTATAAGCTTTGCAACATCTTTATATAGACATCTATTTTAATGCACTTTAACTCAGAGCTAAGAGCTCAGATTGAAACTGATATCTTAATAGTTAAGCTGATAAATATCTATTTACAGCTTTAAATGAATGCTCAATGACACTCTGTTGTCTTCTGATTAAGAAAGTTAAACTTAGTTAAAACACATTATGAAACTCATAATTAAGAATTGTTGACAATTGTGAAGATATTTAAACACTGATGACACTATCTTAAGAATAGTCATTATTTCATTAAGATACTTATGAATCACAATAATTTATGAGAATTTATGAATGTAAAATCATTAAATAGAAGACAAACATGCTGAGTTATGAAGCTAGCTACTTATGATTTTATAATTACACATTAATCAAAGAAAACAAATCTCACTAATGTGCTGTCAAGATGCTCTGACTATAAAGTTAAGAAGAACATGAACAGATTACTATTAACATTGCAACAAAAGCTGATCACACTATCTTAAGAGTTAAAATCAAACATTATTGTTTTAATTAATTAGATTAATGCTTAAAGCTTAAATTTGCAAATTATGCTGATCATTTTATTAAAAGAATATCAATTAAATACTCAAACTGAAGACTATGACTGTTAAGAACAAGTCAACAGAAGATTTAGAAAGTCTTTATTCAGAAATGAATTAAAGAACAATGATTATATATCTAGTTTATCTATATATAACATAGCAGAAAAGCTGCTTAACTTTGTTGCTGAAATTACTGATTGTAAACAGTTTATTTTATATACATTGATTTAGAAAGTAACTGATGACAAAATAATACATAATAAAAGATAATTATTCTTTCTTAAACTTGTTCATCTCTTGCAGAACACTGATGTTCTAACAGTAAAGATGCAACAAAACTTGAAATTACAAAGTAACTGCAGTCATTAAGATACTGATGACAGTTTGTGAATGTTTAATTTTACTGAACTACTTCATTACAAGAATAAGATATATATATTATTTAATAAAGTCATTAAGAATGAGCTCATGAAGCTACATCATGATGATGTTTTAGCAAAACATTATGAAGTAAACAGAACAATCAATTTGCTGTTTAGAAAGTATTATTGAGTTAATATGATGAATAATGTTTAAGAATATGTTGTTTTATGTATTGTATGTCTAAGAATTTAAGTATCAAAACATTATTTATATGACAAATTACAGTTATTGTCACTATCTACTCAATTATAAAAGAAAATAACAATGAACATAATCACTGACTTGCTGCTTAGCAGATAAGAAGTTAATGTTTATGACTTTATACTGATAATTGTAAATTGTCTTACAAAGATGACTTAATATATTTCTATCATTAAAAAACTCACTGTGATCAAGTTAACTGACATATATATTGAACAGATCATATGCTGCTATAAAGAATTCAGAAATATTGTTTTAGACTGAGAATCAATCTTTATCAGTATATATTGATTTAAATTCTGTTATCAACTTTAAATAAAGTGAAGATTAAGCACTGTCTTTTATCTGCAAACTGATAGTTAAACTGAAAGATAGAATCAAACTTTAAAACATTATTGTTGAGAAGTGATGTTCTAGCTGCTTCTATAAAGTGAGATAAAATTAATGTTAAAGACTAAGTAAAGACTCTGTTCACATTGACTGCAGTCAACATTCTTTTTACTTCTTCTGTAACTCTCTTGATCAAGATGTGCTCATAGACAACATAATTTAAAGATTTCATTAAATGACATAGTATAGCATAAGTATCTACTTTCTTTTAAGAAATTATGAGCTTAAGTTAGCAAGAAGCTTCTTAAAGAAAGTGTATACTTTTAGTGTAATGACAGCTGAATATATTGATTTTTAAGATTTACAAAAGATTCATAATAAATCTGACTTTAACAGAATCAGCACACTGACAGCAGCTGTGTACATCAACTATTGAGATTCACAGTCAATTCAGCTCTAGCAGTATCATTAATTATTAAGATTTATAATAAATGTTAAATATATAACTCATGATAGCTGTGCTACTAGTGTGGTGCCACCTTTTAACAGGTTATGAGCCTGAGTTAGTGCAGTGATAACTTGCATAAAACAGCGCCTAGGCCACCTTGCTGGTGATTTAAGTTCATAGTGAGAGAGTAAACATGATAGGCACCCAAAGGTCACAAGTTCAAACCACTGTCTGTGCACACTCTTTACACCTGCAGTCCAGTCATGGGCCAATCACATGTTAGAAAGAGTGTTAGATATATAACTCATAATAGCTGTGCTACTAGTGTGGTGCCATCTTTTAACAATAAATTTAACTTTAGCAGAATCAGCATTCTGCAGTAGTTAAGTATGTTTAATTTGAAAGATTCATAAAGAATTAATTTCAACAAAAATTAACATTTACAGTTGCTCAGAAAGCACTGTTCTTCAGTAACTTAATATAAGTCATTAAAATAAATAAGCATTACTGTCTTACAAAACAAAAGACATAAAAGCTTTCTATTTGTTTTATTTATATTATCTTCAATGCATACATTGTTATTTTACTTTATGCACTTCTTATACTATGTGTCAACTATCATCATCATAAACTTTGACAACTTCTTTACAAAGTAACAATTCATCTCAATTCTTACTTGCAAGAACTGCAATCAATGATTTACTCTTATGAAAAGATAATTAATAAAAGAAGATCTATAAAATATTATTGAAGTCTCAGCAGTCAATATGCTGATCAGTGAATTTTTAAACTCATTTTTTCTCAGCAGTCTCAGCTTTAAAAGTCAGAAAACTGACACAAAGATTTTATATTGACTTATTATCTACATAAATGTAGATAATTAAGAATATCTAACAGACAAAATCAGTACAAAGAATATTTGAAATGTGCTAAAGTCTAAGTATAAGAAGAAGCTGCAGATGATTGAGAGACAATATTTGATGAAGTTTGTTAAATACAGAATGTTAAAGAATGTATTCATTAAAGAAGTATGAATTTATTTAAGCAAACTCAGTAAAAAGATTGCTGCAACTCAGTCTGATATGACTGAGTTATTTAAATCAGAACAATGATTTTAAATGCTGCTTTAAGCATTATCAGTTGAGTACATTGTGATTTGCAATGTCATTAATGCTCAGAATAATTCAGATGTTGAGAGAGATCTATAAAAGTTTCAGAAAAAAGAGACACAACTTAAGACTAATGAGATTGTCATTGTCTTGTGAGTAGATAAACAGAAAGAAGATCAACATTTAATGAATTAGAACTGCAGTTCATTGAATTACTGCATAACTGATATTAAGTAATATTATTGCAGATCATTCAGCTTAGATAGTGATCATTTTTCTCATTGCTTTATTAAGTGCTTTCTTTGCAATGACTTTTACTTCATTAAAGATTGCAAATTTCTTTCTGATGTCAAGCAAAATGCTTAAAAGAAGACAAGCAGATTAACTGCAGTCAAGCTGTACAGATTGACTGCAGTTAAGTTGTATTAGAAGTCAGTCTATAAAGAAAAAGAAAAGAGATACAAAGTCTTTAATGCAGAAGTTAATGACAGTAATGATGATGATTTCTTCTTTGAATTTAAAGAGAAAGAGAAAATTAGCAATGAAATTGCTGCTCTGTTTAAGAAGACTGTCAGTAAGATACTTAAATCTGAATGAGTTGCAGACTCTGAATTCTCCTTATACATGACTGACAACCTTTCTATGTGTTGAGATTCTGAAATGAAAGAGAGACAACAACAATGATGATTAAGATGTGAATGAGTTCTTAATTAAAATATTAAGAGTTATACTGATACTTACAGCATTCTTTACAGACAAAGAAGACTCTGTGATCAGATCTAACATTTTAATGTCTGTCATCTATGCTGAAGTAGTGAGAGACTTAATCTGAGAAGAAATGTAAAAGAATGTCATTCATGCAAAGCTGACAGCCTTAACAACAAATGAAACATGAGAAGAGACTATATCATTAAGAAGAGTTAATATTGTAATCAGTAAATGAATCTTTAAACTTAAGCTGAACACTGATGAATTCTTAAATAAGCTTAAGACAAAACTTGTGACAAGAGACTTCTTACAGACATACAGTGTTGATTATAAAAACATTTTTGTTCTTACTATTAAGTTTAACACTCTGCAAATCTTTCTGACTATTGTTGCACTCAAGAATCTAGAATGTCATTAAGTAAATATCAATAACATCTTTACAAAATTCTTTCTAAAGAAAACAATCTATATAACACTTTCTTCTGAAGTCAATATCACATCTAATTATGTTCTGCACATACTGCACAGCCTTTATAATCTTAAGCAAGCTGCACAGAACTGACATAAACAATGTGTTATTAAACTACTTAAGTTAAGTTTTCATTAAAGCAAGACTGATCTCTGTCTTTTTCTTTACAGCATCAAAAGAATTATGCTGCTTCTTTATGTAAACAATATTGTTATGACTTCAGCAAATCTGTTATATGTTCTCTGATTTAAGCAAGCTCTTATGAGTGTGTTTAAAGTCAAGAACTTAAGAGAGACACAGAAAATCCTTAACATTTACATCATACATAACTGATCAACTTTAACTCTTCAGTGACTTTCTTATATAAATGAGACATCAACAAATTAAAGTTAAGAAAGAATATTTATACTCTCATTATTGTGAAGTGATCATTATGCAAGTTAAGTTAAGAAATTCTGTAAGACTGAGTTCAACACTCTACATGTTTAAACTTGAGATCAATCTTCTGTTAAGAAAGCAGATGTGCAAAATAAAACTGCATGAAAGCTTTGATCAACACTGTCTTTAGATGTGTAATAAGCACAGCAAGACTATAATAGAAGCATCAGAGCAAGACAGAGTCTATATAGTTAAGTACATTATAAAGAGTTTTAATGAATTTGTTTTGATATTTACAGTGTACACATCACATTCAGAGGTCATCTTCTCTGTTACTGCTTCAGATATGAACTTACATGTTTAGATTCATAAGCATGATCTTATGATCAACTTTTTAGATATTGACACTGTATCATTGAATAGAAAGATCAAGACTTACAGACTTTGATACTGATAATTTGTTTATCTTAATTCTGCAAAGTTGTGTAATCTTTACAAGATAACAATTCTTGAAAAGTCAATTCTCATTGTTGAGAACAACAAGAACATGTGTGAGATTTGTGTTCTGATTAAGTTCATCAATAAGTAAGATCACACTGTAAGTAAAAGAAAGATTAACATTCTTGTTCTTGTCTTTATTGATATATATAGTTCATTATTCTTGTCATTTAGTGAATATCAGTACTTTCTGAAGATAATAGATAATCATTTCTGAAAGATGTGAATGATACTGCTGAAGCAATGTAATGAGATCTCACAGATACTGCAAGAATGATGATTGAAAACTGAACTTCAGATTGATGCAAAGATTCTTGCTGTACAAAGCAACAACAAAATGAAGTTAAAGTTCATTCTAAATGACTGATGCAAGTCTTTTAACATTACATTGCAATACACAGTGTTCTACATGTCAATTCAGAATGATGTTGTCAAAAGAGTCATTTAAATTACTGAGAACTCAGTGTACATCATAATTAAAGAGATATAACTATCAATAAAGTTCTGAGTGCAGATAGCACAGACAGATGTCTATCTTTATAATTAAATAGCAATTGATTTTTTAATTAACAGCAAATAGATAACTTTTGAGAAAGCTTTCACTGATGTGAAGTTATTTATCAATTACATTTATATATAAAAATGTAAATGCTACAGTTACATTGATCTCAAGTTACTATCTGAAGGCAGATGTAACAAGTTCATGAATTGAGAATGAGTGAGAGTCTTTATAAACTATATTGAGAAAATCACAAAGCAGTATCAGCTTTGAGCTTTAGATCTTAAGTGTATCATTAAGAATTATACTGTGAAGTTTACTAAAAGCAAGAAAAGAGACACTGTTAATCTTAAACTGTAATAACAGATATTAAATGTTCTTCTGAATAGAAGATTCATTGAATGTTTATAAAAAAAGTTAATCATTGTAAAGATTACAGCTTCAGATCAAACATTCATGACTTAGAATAGTAAGATATAGTTTAACTTGATCACAGTTAAGATTGACAAGTCTTAAAATAAACAATATGAGATTAAGTTGACTGCAGTCAATCTAGATGAGTTGTTAAGTAAGAAGATCAACACTGATTAAGTTAAGATGATGACACTTAAAGAAGTCAGAACTCTCTCAATTAAGATGTGCTTATAGGTAACATAGTTTAAAGGTTTCACTAGATGACATAGTATAGCATGAGTATCTACTTTCTTTCAAAAGACAAAATGAGAACTCTGTGCCTGAATCAGACTCACTACATAGATAAGATACTAAAGAATCTTCATATGCAATCTGACAAGCACAGAATCATCAGCATTTCACTTAATGAATATGATGTTTTTTGTCTCATCAACTTAACTGATCAAAGAATAGATCAAAGACAGTATTAACATATAATTGAAAGTCTAATGTATGCAGTAATTCATACTTGATTAGACATTATCTTCACACTAAATTGATTAAGTCAATATCTCAGTGATTCTGCAGAGCATCATAAATACACACTTAAGAAATTACTGTAGTATGTAAGATCAATCATCAATCTCAACATCATGTACAGCTTTAATGAAAGTCAAGCAATGCTTAAATACTCTGACTTCAACTATGCTTTAAATAAGCAGAATCAGAAATCAATTTTAGAGTGTGTCTACATGTTTAAAGATGAATCAGTGTTGTGAATAAGTTAAAAGCAGAAGTTCATCATCATCTTAATTACTGAGATTGAATATATAATTATGTCAATGTGTATGCAGACTGAGATCTGACTTGAACAGATATTAAGAGACATAAGTATAAGCAAATATTTTGAAGTCAACTCACACTGCATAAACATTTAAAAGAATGAAGCTCATTAAGTATCTTTATTTATTCAGCTCAGAAAAGACAATTAAGCTGTCTTGATCTTGATTAAGAATACATATATACATAAGTAATTAAAGCACATCAATATCTTCTATTACAACATCTGTGATCTGCATAAGTGCAATCAGATTCAGATAAACTTTGTACTTAGTCAAAAGATAATTGCTGACAAGCTTATTAAGTCTCTGTCTAGACAGATCTTTAAGCAGTTCATTAAACTTATAAAATTTATTATTAATGATTAGTTAAATTCTTAAATGATTTGTTGAACTCTTAATGATGTGTTTAGTCATCTGATGTTTATCATCAGTGAGAGTTAATAGATGCAGTCTCACTGAGTGAAAGTGTTGAGAAATGATGTTTTAGCTGCTTCTATGAAGTGAGATAAAACTAATGTCAGAGACTGAGTAAAGACTTTATTTTTATTAACTACAGTTAACATTCTTTCTACTTCTTCTGTAACTCTCTTGATCAAGATGTGCCCATAGACAACACAGTTTAAAGATTTCATTAGATGACATAGTATAGCATAAGTATTTACTTTCTTTCAAGAATTATCTATATTGTTATTGTTGTGAAGAACAACATAACTAAGTGTTCTTTTTGTTAATGACAGAGTTTGCATATGCAAATAAAAAACATATAACAATTAATTGAACATTATTCAAGACATTAATGAGCTATTACTTAAGAATTGTTTAATATGTTGAGAACAATGTTTATGAAGAGAAGATGTCAGCAATGAAAGACTGAGTGCAGTAAATGAAGAAAATTTGTGTTATAATGATAAAGTGATGATAAGCTGCTGTAAAAGTGCAAGTTAAGTACTTTAACAAAAATCATATTCAAAAAAGCTACAATGTTGATGATCTGATGCTATTGTTCATTAAGAACTTAAAGCAACACAGATTAAGTAAGAAACTGTTGCACAAATTTATTAAGTCTTTTTGAATTGTTAATCTTATTAACAAATAAGCATACTGACTGACTCTGTCTGCTCACTACAGAATTTATAATGTATTTTATATCTCATACTTAAAGTTTTATAAATGTCATCTAAATGATAATTCTTTGTCAGAACTGTTCTCTTCAAACTTTATAAATAATGAGAAAGAATATGAGATCAAAGAGATCTTAAACAAAAGATAAAGAAAAGAACAGTTACAATATGAAGTTAAGTGAATAGAATATTTAATAGAATATAATAAGTGACTTTGAGTAGAGAATATGAAGAGTGTAAAAGTGTTGTGACAAGAATACAACATAAGAACAGAGAGAAAGTGCAAACATAAATGAGATTTAAGAAATTAAAAACTTCTATTGAAAATGTTAGATATATAACTCATGATAGCTATGCTATTAGTGTGGTGCCACCTTTTAACAGGTTATGAGCCCAGGTTAGTGCAGTTGTTCTTGCATAAAATGGTGCCTAGACCACCTCTGCTGGTGGTTCAAGTTCATGGTAAGAGAGTAAGCTCAAAGGTTGTGAGTTTGAACTGCTGTCTGTGCACACCCTTTACACCTATGGGTCAGTTGCGGGCCGATCGCGGGTTAGGAGAAGTGTTAGATATATAACTCATGATAGCTATGCTATTAGTGTGGTGCCACCTTTTAACAGAAAATATTTTATATAGTATTATCTAAAAGAAGCAAAGTCAAAACATAATTAACACATCAGCAAAATGCTATTAAATCACTCTATTATCTCTGCATCTGCATTGCTATCAGAAGCAGAAGACAAGAACAGTGACTATTTATTAATATTATAATTGTTGTTAAAGTGACTGAGTCACAGCATTGAGTTATGAGAGCTTTTTAAGATGTTGTTATTTAACTAAAGAAAGAGAAGCTCATACTTGAAGTGAAGTAAGCAACATGATGATGACAGCAAAGTGCAAGAAAATTAAGAAAATAAATTATAAAATGAAAGATATTTAACATAAATGTCTGCACTACAGTGACTGCTTATTACTTTTAAATTATGAACAACAACAGATTACAGATCTCTACAGACTTACAATAACTGCTGTGATGTTCTGCAACACAAATGATGTAAATAATGATATACTTAATAAACAATGTCTACATACAATTGAGATGATGCTGAAGCTGAGATTGATAGATATCATTGATTGTCATAATGATGATATAATTAATAAGTATGTGCAAATTATTAACTCAATAATTAAAGAATGTGAGAATCTGTTACTATTAATGCATTATAAGATGACAAGAAACTTTCTGTTAAATTGAGTTACACAGCTTTTGAAGTGTCTTGTAATAATTATAATTCTGATTCTTAATAATGTTGTATTGACTGATGTTGTTGCTGATATGTTTTGAACAGTAGAGACAACAGAGAAAATTTAATTTGTTGTTAATATAATAATTATGATGCAGCATTGAGATGATGTCAGTGTGAGTAAATAAGAGAATAGAGAAATTGCTGAGAGTATAATGTTATGAAGTGATGACATCTCTGAGAGCTGAGATAAAAACAGAATTGAGACACAATGTGTGTGATAATGTTACTGTGAAAGAAAAATATAACATACAATGCAAAATAAAAAGATATTCACTGATTACAGTCTTGAGCTTAATGCTCTTCTGAATAACAGATTTCTTACAGACTGATTATATTTTAAAGATGATGTTCTGTGATGTTAACAGCATAGTGATGATTATTAAGCAAGCATTTTCAATTAAATCTGTCAATAATGACTCATCTGCAGCTTGAGAAAGCAGAGATAAGATATAAAAAGATGATATTTCATTGTCAGAAAGATTAAGTAAATACAATTGTATCTATATGTAACAGTAAAATCTTTGTTGCTGTCTTTTCTGCACAACAACATTATTTAGAGCATGTATCTCATCATTATTGTGTGAATGTTTTATTAACAAATTCATTTTGAGACACTTATATTTCTTATGCTCAATATTCTTCTTTACTGTGTTCTGTTTCTGCATTTCATTTCAGTGAAGCAAGTATGTTAATAATATTACTTACAGTATCTATTACATTCTTAATTAATTTAGCTCTTACAGACTTAATCTTCAGAACTGACTCTGATAAGTTTGTCAATTTATTAATATTTAAGACTGTATTGATGAACAGTGTTTGATGATGAAAGCAACAGAAACTTAAAGATTTCTTATTGTGTTTCTTTATATTTATATAGGTGCATCTCTTAGACTGCAACATTGTTAGAATGTATTGATGTCTTAAATGTTATATATACAGAAATCACTAACAATTCTGTTAAATTCTTAATGAAAGACACAGCAGAGAGAACATCTCTCTTATTTTTCTTAATGATTATAATGTTGCTTTTGCTATGCTTTCATTATCATGTTATTTATACAGTGTTACAAGAAAGAAGTGCTGTTCAAAGATATGAAGTTGCTACAACTTTGATATATTAAGATGTTGAAGATGAAATAAGTGTAAGTTATATGTGAGAAAGAGTTTCTTATATATTGCAATTAAACAAAGAGATCACTGATCTAACTGATTTGAGAATAAAGAAAAGTTAATTTTGCTTATATTTTGTGTATTATTCATCATTGAATAAAGCTGAATCATCATTTATCTAAATGCAGCAAACTTAAAGTATTGTATAAGATCATCAGTTTAGCTGAGATAGACAACAAGTAAAATACATAAGAATGTTAAGTAAATTATTATTTACATTTTGCTGATCTGATTTCATGAAATCACAGCATATCTATAATGTTGATGATATGTCAATGCACTAAAGAATCAACACATAGAAGAAGAGACAATTGTTATGATATTATTATGTATTTATACTGAATTATAGCTGAATTTCTTACACAATAATTGATAAGTAAAGTACTATATAGACAGTCTTTGCATACAAATCTTTTAAGTTTCTTAGTTGTTAGTCTTCATCAATACAAAACTTTAACATTGAAACTTCATTAAATAGCTATTGTAATGTAGTGTCTCACATTGTCACATACCTTACTCATCAGCCTCTTATAGATAAGAGACTCATAGGTTCACATAGTCAGACAGAAAAGTATTAAATAAGTATATAGAACTCTATTAATTCATAAGCTTTCTCATTATTTAGCTATATACAGAGAAGATTAACATAATTTATTATCTTTATATTATAAATTAAATAAACTCTTCATGATGTTTATACAATCTGAGCATTCAGACTGTTCATTATATATTAATGAAATGCTTATGAATCTGAGATCTAAAAGAGAAACTACTGAGACAAATTAATGATATAAAGAAGATTTTATGAGATTCAGTATTAGTTAAAGCAGTCATTATATTTATGTTATTGTCATGATATTACTATGCACTCATACTGAACCATAGCTGAACCCCTTACACAATGATTGATAAGTAAAGTACTATATAGACAGTCTTCACATACAAATCTTTTAAGTTTCTTAGTTATTAGTCTTTATCAATATAAGACTTTAACATTGAAACTTCATTGAATAGCTGTTGTAATGCAGTGTCTCACATTGTTACATATCTTACTCATCAGCCTCTTATAGATAAGAGGCTCATGAGTTTACAATTATGAAGCAATCTTTTGAAACAATTTCAGACTGTAAAAGAGACATTAAAAGATCTGATACTTTTAGATGCAACTTGAAATAGAAAATTCAACAATTATACACTTTAGACTGCAGAAAGACAATTAATTGTTTATAACAACATTTATTTTTTACTGATGACAGCTGAAGAAAGGCATTAGCATTAAATTATAAGAAAAGAAGATTAGTAAGCATCAGAATTAAAAGAAACATGAAGAGCTACAGAGAATAAAGTCAGAATTTGTATTAGTTAATTTATAAGATGATAGTGATGATGACAGCAAGATGATAATGAGGGTGAGATCAGTATGTGCTAGTTGCTTGTAGTTATGCAGTGTATGACAGCCTAGGCAGCCTTGGTCACCTATGAATCAATCAATCAATCAATCAATCAAACCACTCATCTCAGTATTTCCCTATATCATAACAATCTGATTTCAATGACATTTTACGGTAAAGTTGGCTTGATTTGCTACCGCTAAGCTTTGCTACAAGTGAACTGTCTGAATACGCAACAACTGCAATCAGAAACACAAACGAACCGCTGCCCTTCAGACTAGCCTACTGACCAGTATACGGATTCTCATTTTCCTCTTCCTCTTCCACAATGTCTGATCCATCTGGTACAATCTTTCTGCGCTTCGCTCGGTTACTTCTCGCGCCTGCGACGAGTTCCTCGTTTGAATCGACATTGTCGGATTCAACCTCTTTTTGCTTTTCCGCTCTCCTCGCCCTTTCCTTCACCCGTGAAGCCTTCTCGGATGCCTTGCTAGGTGTCTTCTCGGATGTCTTGGCAGGTGACTCTCTCCGCTCTTCGTGAAGTTGCTTGGAACAGCGCAGGTAGACCACCAGCAATGGTCCTTCGCCCAGAGGTTCCAACGCTTGCCGCACGCCTCGGTCGACCTCGGTATCTTGCAGTTCGCCGATGCAGTAACTTCTCCAAGTTGCTGCATGGCCGCCTGAATTCTTCGATGCCGTCAGAACCATCTTGCCTCCATTCTCCTCATGTGCTTGTGACAGTGAGATGATGCGATCTTTCAGTGCTGAATCCTGCCAGATGTCCGCCGCCTGCTGCTGCTGCTGTATCCTCATGGCTGTTCTAGTGCTGACAAGCTTCGATAGCATCTGGCGGATGTCTTGATTCTGTGTCGCAACAACCTCGAGATTATGAGCCAACGCGTCATGACCTGGTCCCAATGTGCCTGGTGCGACTTTCCACCATAGTTCGGTCAGGGTGATATCGATCTCCGGCGCTGGCAAGCTGGTCTCCTTCTCAGGGCGCTTCGAGGCTGCCGCTGGAGAGGTTTCCTCGGCGTGGGAAGTACTTTCGGAGAGGTTGTCAGACATGATGAGGATGCGTCGCTCACAAATCGACGCCCTCGATTTGAGTAATGTACGGCGAGGTGGCTTCTCCAAACGGAATTTTTGTGCTCTGCCACCTGTAAGCACATATACCATCAGGCTGAGGCGAAGATGTCAACAGCTTGTTTGTGAACTGAATGTGCTGTGGTGAACACCAGGCTGGTGCTATCGGCAAGACTTCATCTTTGCGGGACACGGCCCAAATGTATATGCTACGTACCTGAGGTCTGCTCGGCTCAGCAGCAGTAGAATAGATGTGCTTATGAGTACAGGCTGCGAGATTCGAGGCCGTTAAAATCCAAGCTCACTAGTCTCACAAGCTGATCATGTTCTGAGCGGCCAACCCTAGGTGGATTATAACCTGCTCAGTTCAGCCACTCTCTTTTATGAAGTCACGTCTCACGAATAGCCAAGAATTATTCTTCATTCCTTCAAGAAGGCTCTGATTCTACTTCATCATCTATGAACCTCTACATAAACCTGATTTTACGGAAGCATCATAGGGTACCAGCACCGCGCAAGCACACCAGGCTCGCCAGGCTCGTCAAGCTCACCAAACTCAGTACTTTGACGCGTCGCCGCCTATCCGGCTATGTCCTTCCTTAATGAAGAGCAGGAGTTCCTTTTCCAACTACCTCAACCGCCTAGCTGAGGATCCTGATGATGACCTGGTACTTGCAGACTTCAAAGAAGCCGAAGACCTTGTTGAAGCCTCCAAAGGCTTTCATTGGCAGTCTCCGAGCTTGCTAACACGCCGTAAGAAGCACCTCCGAGAGTACTATTACTTGGTCCGGATCAGATACAAACTCCCTCCTGTCTACATCGAAGACCCGCACCAGTTTGCTGAAAAGGAAGAAACTGATGTGGTAGCCTTCCCGGTGCAGGAAAAGGTGCTGCTCAACAATCTCAAGGTGTAAGTCCCGGAACTGATGCTTTTGCTTCTACGACGTTGATGATAATATAGTTACCTTGCCATCTCGATGAAGAGGCTTAAACCTCGAAAGAGAATATGGACGCATCCTCGCTATCAGAGCCTAATTCAACGACGTCAATCTTTGACCCACCACATCCATCGTCACTACTTGGAGCGTGGTGGCTCCGTCATGTCACCAGCCTTCAAAGCATGGCTCGTCACTCGACCAACGAAGTACTTCAGAAAGCGGGCCGTGACTATGGTGTGAATCGAGCTTCCAAACTCAAGCCCTACATAGGCCGGATGGAGATTCCACAGCTGATCGACATGGATTCTCTTGCAACAGCCAATATTGAAGTTGCGGAGAACCACCATCTCGCCTGGTGTATCGCATGCGTGTGCGGTGTCAGACCTGGATCCATGGGCTGGGCAAAGGAGAGAAAAGGAGACTACCTACGCTGGGAAGACGTCACCATCACCCGAGGCGGGCCCGGTAAATTCGACAGCCAAATCACCTTCAAGCACCTCAAGGGAAATCGAGATGATATCGGCAAGGATACCTCGCAAACACTGTACCCAAAGGCGCCACTCTCCACAAAGTTCATTCCCCTCTCAATTCCCCATCGACTTCTTGTGATACTGCTGCGACGGAATGCGCTGCAGGACTATCCTGCTGGTACCTTCAGCTTTTCTGAGCGGGTGGACCAACTTCTCTCTGGGAAGGAGCATTTCATCCGCATTCGAGACGAATTTAAACAAGAGGCTGTTCTCCACACCTCCAGCCCTAGAGGATTGAAGACGACAAACAAGCCACTTAGCGGTGGATCGCTATCCGACTACCTCAGCAGGCGAGCATTACGCGCTGGCTATGGTCCGGGTGTTACCATCTACGCGTTTCGTCGAAAGGCAGCTTCGGAGTGGACTAGGCAAGTTGGTTTGACCCAAGCTAAGAGCCTTATGGCACACGCTCCCAATAGCATAGCTCTTCAAAAGCACTATGAGCAAGGCTTCTTCGATTTGGATGTCACTGCAATCGCGCTGCGCGAGGATCCATCCGCCAATCTAGCTGATATGGACGCAGACGCTTCTCCAGCGTTAACGAGGCTTGTAGATTTCACAAGGGCAGAAGGTGCCTGGTTGGACAACTACGTTGAGACACTTGGCCAAAAGGGCAAACCTCTACTGGAAACTATCAAGCAAGGTGATGCAGCTAAAGCCGCGAAGATACGTCGCCGAATACGCAGTTACGCACGTCTCGCCCTCATTGAAGAACAAAAGGTCAACCAAGCCGCCAAGTTGACACAAGCAGAGTTTGAAAGACGCAAGGAAGAGTTAGCAAAGCCCATGATGTTATTCCGAATGATCGAAGAGAGGGCAAGTGCCCTGATGCGCGGAGGGAAGAACATCAAGGATGTTCTCGATGCAGATCAAGACCTCTTAGTTCCAGAAGACTTGCACGATATTGAGGAGGAGGGAGCGGCTGTTCAAGGTAGTATCATTGTCGATGAGGATACGGGACCGGATGACCAGACCATTGTCACCTACGAATTTGCCGCTTCGCTCTTCATGCTCACTGCTCTCGAGGGTTACAAGATTGTCGGTGAAGATGGAAGCAAGCAAAAGTGTCATTTATGCTTGGCTGATTCGACGATATCGGCGGAAACGAAGGTAAGTACTGCTCATATACCCATTATCTTCTATACAGTTGCTGATCGACACCGCTTTCAGAACAAGCTGTGGAAGCCTGCTTATCTCAAAGAGCACCTTGCCTCGTCCATACACTCAAAAAAGAGAACATGGCTTCGTGGGACCCAACAACTATACGAGGAGTCTAACGCCGAAAAGTACTTCTGCACCTATGGCGATTGCAAAGCTGAATACAAGACGCTCAGCAGACTTGTTAACCACATAAAGACTTCCAACGCCGAAAATGAATCCCAAGCACACGACGACTTCAAAAGAGCGGATGGGTGGTATGACGACGACTGGGAATGGGTTGTGCCGCAACATTATCGCCGGCGAAGGTCCGAACGTCTCTCCGCTGGTTTGGTATTCTCCAACGAGAAGGAACTGTCTCGGCCTAAGCGTGTCAAGTTGGAGAAACGTTCCGCAGCATCACCAGTACTACTGGCTGGTGGACCCAACACAGCGTTTCAACACATGCAGAACCTCTACGGTGGCCTTGTCAAGTGCGGTACAAACATACAGGCTGATGATCAGGAACCTTTGGCAATGTATGGAGGTGTCATCAAGCTGGGAAGCCAGATAGCCAAGGACACCCAGATTCCGAAGGCTTACAGAGGACTTGTATTTCCTGGGAATGAGAGGCAGTAGCTTTTGCGGTGGTAACGGGAGACTTAACGGCAGGTTGGGCTTAATGAGTTTGGAATCAAGCTTGCAATATCTTGCATAGACAATTCTGGGTGATATCACACGTCTGTGACCGAAATTCTTGATACTCATATAGATGCAGCTGGTGTAGTAGCTTCCTGAGGACAACAGCCTACCGAAAGCCTGCTCTACTGATAGGCTCTCCACTAATCTTTGTGGTCTACTACTGAAGGTAGGATGAGAACTGGCAGAGCACCTCTATCAGGATTCCTTATCTCAGAGATGCAGATATCTTCTAACATTAAAAAACAAGGCAGGTGAGTTAGGTTCTCATTAAATCACGGAAGTGATCATAGCTAACGCTGACTCTTTTCTGAGGATAATGACTAACCTCATTCATACTTCTATCGCTGACAAGCCTCATTTGGTAGGCAGGGACATATCATGTCCGTAAGTTAGCTAGTAAAGCACTGCACCAAGGTCCTCGATCCGAGAGCTTCGCAAATTGTGACCAGGCTGTACTATACCCCTGCAAGTATGACGAGCCTAACGAACCATGCCGGGTTATAAGGACGATTCGCCCGACGACCCAGAAGAACCCCAGTCCTCGGGACTACCGCCGATTCAACTCGATTCGCCTCGTGAGCAGTCATCTCCTCGTACTTCTACCTCCGTGGAGACTATACTTCGTGGCGCGTTGTTACCACGAGCTTCGACCGTGGCCGATAACATCGGTAACGATGACAATGGCAGTCAACACGGTGACCGTAAGACGCTCATGGATAATCCAGTTTTCTCGGACGCACGGATGCAGATGCAGATGCTTCGTAGAATAACGCCGCAGACTAGGGTGGAAGGCCGAGGAGAAGGCCGGGCTGAAGCAGCAAACCCCGCTACTCGACCTTCCGGATCGAACATACCTCGACGACCGAACGCAGACCGATGGGACCTTTCTCGACACCGTCGAAGCGACCCCGAAAACGGTGTCGAAGCGACCTCAACGACGCTGACGAAGTGACCCCAATAACGCTGTCGAAGTGACCCGAACAACGCCGACGACCGAGGTGACCCTGATGAACCTGCCCCAGATATGTTGGACGCGTCAAGAAGGCGCCGCCAAGATCAATACCCGCTTTCAATCAGAAAAACGAGGCTTCTTCGATCCGCTACGAGTATATGGCGATGCCGTAGCACTTAGTGCTAATTCGGGTTTCTCAGGTGTTTGCTCTGTGCCTGCGAGCATATCACTCCATTTCCCAGTCCACCCATTTTTCTTCAAATAAATTCATCTTACTTGGCATATTCTTCATAGCTTCACAAAAGAAAAGACATGCCTGTTGTGTCGCTCGAGGTGTATCGCTGGAAGCAGATATCTTAAGTCTTGTATAACTCGATAATGTGATTGTCTACACTATCAAATATTGATAGGTGTCTGAATTTCATGCCTTATTCAGGTAGAATTAGGAACCCTAGTACCCTACAGAGGTTAATTTTGGAGCCCTATGGAGATTTCAGAGGGATGCGGAGTTTGCTAGGCAAACGGTTTCGGAACGACTCCGGGGCAGTCAAGTCGGGGCAGTCAATTCTAACCTATCAGGGTTAGATTTTCCTAGCTGCATAGGAGGCGTTCACTAAAGTCAGACGGACATGACTGCTAGTAGGGGTCCCTTACTACTGCTGACACCCTCGCTGTCCCCCTTGCTCTCACTGACACCCTCGCTGTCACCTTTGCTGACACCCTCGCTGTCGCTGTCGCTCTCACTTACCCCCTCACCCTCACTGTTGCTGTCGCTCTTACTGACACCCTCACCCTTGCTGTCACCCTCGTCGTCGCCCTCGCTGTCGCCCTCGCCATCACCCTCGCTGTCGCCCTCACTGTCTGTCATTGTCTCTGCAAGGGCGACAGCGAGGGTGTCAGCGAGGGTGTCAGCGAGGGTGTCAGCGAGGGTGTCAGCGAGGGTGTCAGTGAGGATGTCAGTGAGAGCAAGGGCGACAGCGAGGGTACCTGTAGGGGTCGCCTCCACAGCTAGTAAGGGTTCCCTACTAGCAGTCATGTCTGCTTGACCCTAGTGGACGCCCCCAATGCAGCTAACAAAATCTAACCAAAAAAAATTAGAGTTGACTGACCCGACCTGACTGCCCGGAGTCGTTCCGAAACGGCATGAAAAAGGGTTCTTTCTTATGCTGAAAAGCTTAGTATTAATAGATTCAGTTTTTCTATAGAGTAGCTAGACACTAATGATAATATGATTCACCTCTCTAATTTTTCCTTAATTGTGACAGATCTGAAGAGGCTCCCGTTACATAGCTTATATTTTGATATATTACGGTCTTGTGTTGATGTTTATGCGACGTCGTCGCTCACCCCCAATCCAAACTCCCACTCGAAGACCCGCCTTCTAGGTGAAACACTACCTTATTTCCCCCTCATACCTACAGAGTTACGTCGTGGCAAAATATGAAGCGCAGAAAATAGAACAAGTGCCGAAAAAATTAAAAAATCGTTATCGGGGACTTACCGCGACTCGAACTATCGACCAAATCAGTTTTTGTTGATGTGATCCCTCAATTCAGACTTACCGCGGGGCCTCTCGCAAATGTGCATCAGGGTGAACCCTAAGCGAGAATCATACCACTAGACCATAAGTCCTATTTCCAATTTTTTGATTTACTCATATATGGATACATATTATATGAATGTAATACTGCTCCCGTTCAGCACCTCGTGTCAATCCAATATCGACCCCGTCCCCGCCAGCTGCACTCTCCATCATCTCACACCCCACCAATCACGCCCAAGCCTCACCACCACCCCGCACAATGCCACCCCAATCCTCCGCTGCGCCTCCCCGCGACCCCAACCCCGAGGCCGCCACCTCCCCCGTTCCCACGCCCTCCCCCCTCGACCCCCCACTCCCCACAATCACAACCACAACCACAACCACAGCAACCACTCTATCCGACATCTTCCACACCTCGCCTTCCCCTCCGCCCTCATCTCTCCACCCCTACCCCCCAACCACCTCAACCACCCAACCCTCCGCCGCCCCCGCCACCACCACCACCCGCAACGAACCATCCGACATCCCCCGCCTCCGCACCACGCACGCCACAGCCGGCTACCGCGACGCCATCGCCGCCTCCAAGACCCACACCGTGCAGGCCGGCTTCGACGAGGGCTACGCGCTGGCCGCGACGGTCGCGATGCGGGTCGGGTGGGTGTTAGGGGTGCTGGAGGGGATGCGGGATGCGTTGGTGAGCGAGGAACGAGCCGTTAGCGAGCGAGGTGTTGGGGAGCGAGCCGTCGGGGAGCGAGAAGCGGTCGGCGGTAAGCGAGACGTCGGGAGGGAGGAGAAAGAAGAGGAGGGGCGAGAAACGAGGAAGAGAAGGAGAAAGAGGGTAGTGGAGTTACTAGCGGCGGCGCGGGGGGAGTTGTGCGTGGAGGAGTTGTTCGGGGCGCGGTATTGGGGTGGGGATGGGGTTTGGCGGTTTGTGGTTGTGGGACGCGGGGATGGGGATGGTGGGGAGGAGGATGGGGGGGTGACGTTTCGGGAGGTGGCGGAGCAGCATCCGTTGGTGAGGAAGTGGGTGGGGGTTGTGGTGGAGGAGGCGGGGTGGTGGGGGGTCGGGGTGCGGGGATTTGAGGGCGTGGAGTGGGAGGGGGGACGGGTGGGGGGGTGAGGTTGGTGGTGGTGGGGCTCCGGGACTTAGATGAGATGGATTGAAGGGGGTGATGATTAAGGCGGGGAAAGAGGATGGTTGCTTGGGATGAGATGGGGCGGCGTTTGTGAGTTATAGGACGCTGAGGCGGGCTCTGGACGACGTTGCGCTCTGCGAATTGGGCTTCGATCAATCTCGTCGATGGGACGAAGCGTCTCGCGTGGGAAGGACTGTGGGGGAAGCAGCGACAAGTCAGCGCACTGGGAGTCGTCCGTGTCGAAGGGAACAGAAAGCCTAGAGCCAAGAAGGAACGCAAGGCCACCCAGAAGCCAGGTAAGGTGCCTGGCTGGTAGAAGGGTGTCAAGCGAGAACTTGCATTGCTTGATCGCTATCATATCGAATGGAACCAGTCGTCCTGTTTGGCTTTCGATTGGGCGCTGGGATCGATCATGAAAATCTGACGGGGAGTGCTGGCGGCGAGCTGGCTTGACCGTCTCTAGCTGAGCTACCTACTCACATCACCGTTGTGGAGCTACTGTCTGGCCAAGATGCTTACAATGCTTGGGAGCTCATGTAGAATTGGGTCTCAGGTTTTCTTTAACTTCTGGGCCGACGCCGAACTTTGGGAGGGAAAGATAGCGCCGTGAGGTTCTCTGAATGCGACTGAAGACTGATAACAGCGGCGAATACTGGACTTGGGGCTATGCTCAGTACACAGCTTAGCGGAAAATCATATACTACTGTTTGAGCTGGATTTAAGACTATTGATCCATCGCTCTTCTCATTATACATTGCAAGGCCTCTTTTGGTGTAGCTATGAGCTGTATATGACTGTCGATGTGTCCCTGCATCACGTTGTTTAGATTCAGACGGATAGCTGCGATTTTGGGCGCTCTGTTGAGAAATATACAACCAATCTTTGGACTAGGGACCCCTAATCTGAATGCCTGCTTACCATGATAGCTCAACCGTGCAACCATAAAGCGGAGGTCTTCTCCCATACGTTTCCCTCGCTGTGGCCACCAGTCTCACGTGTGGAACTAGGTAGGGTTGTCAGCTCAGCTTCTTCTACCGTCCCGTTGCCCAAGCAGCGAACATCGCCAGCCCCATCTGACTCCTATCAAGGACCCCAGTCGCGCAGAAATCAAGCCACCGCCGCCACCTCCAACAACCTCCCCCCCAACCCTTCCAGCCTGCCCTTCCCTTCCCCCTTCTCACAAACAATAACCCTCTCAACCACCCTCTCCCGCCCCCTCTCACCCACCACCACCACCCTCTCCACACCTCCCCCCTTATTGACCCACACCCTCCCAACCCACCCATCCTCCCACCCAATCCGTATATCCATCCCCTCCGCATCTGTCGCCTCAATCTCCTTAATCCCACTCCCGCCCGGCCTCATTCCCGACTCCCTCTCCCCCGCAGCAGCCTCTCTCGTCTTGAGCCCGCACGTCCCGCGCAACCGCTTCAGACAAGCCGCTCTCAAATGCCACCCCACAAGCTCCCTCCTCAACTCGCGCACCAGCCGCGGCAGATCTTGTCTCTGGGCCCTCTTCTGAGCCACCCCTTTGACGGGTGCAGCGTCCGCGTTCGCGTTCGCATCCACGCTCCGTGCCGGGGTCAAGAGGGGTAAATGCCGCGCCACGAGCGCCGGCAGCGGAATGCACGGCGGGATCGTGTGGCGGTGGATGCGCAGCGCGATTGAGTCGTGGTGAGGGCGCGTCAGGAGGAGGTAGTAGGGGGTGAGGAATTTGCCTGGTATCGGCGTGTCGCAAGGTGAGCGAGCGAGCGAGTGGGCATGGGAGAGGGAGAGGGACCGGGAGAGGGAGAGCTAGGGCGACTGAAGAGGAACAGGGCGGATGGGAAAAAGGGGGCAACATACCCTCACAAAAGACCTCGATCCTCACCCCATAGACGCGACCGCCGTCGACGGCGTGTGGGTCCGGGTCGCGGACGCGGAACATGGTTGCGCCGGCGCAGAGGCGGTGGAGGTTGAGGAGGTTGTGTTTTGCTTGGCGGGCGGCGTGGTGAAGGGCGGGTGTTGTGGGGGTTTGGGTGGCGGTGGTGGTGGGGATTGCGCTATTGGGGGAGGCATGCTGCTCGTGGGTGAGAAGTGATTGCGTGGATTTGGAGGAGAGGAGGGCTGAGCGGAGGAGGGAGCAGTGGTGGGTTAGGGTTGTTACTGGGTTAGGGTGTGTCAGCGAGAAACGTGTTGTGAGTGGGTTGGGGATGGGGCAGAGGGTGGGAGGGTGCGAACTTTGCGCGCGGATGGTGGCTATCTCGTTGTCGAGTTGAGAAGAGGGAGGTTGTGAGTCGGAAATTTGGGAGGGGTTTGCAGCATTTGTGGTTTCGATGGAGGCTGCCATGCTGGTGTGATGTTGGAGAGGGATAGAATGCCAGGAAAAGATGTTGGGAACGGGTCAATGATTATCAGCAGTAAGTTGCAGCATTAATCGAAGTTGTTGATACCTGGTGATCTGTTTACAGAAGACGCGCTGCTTACGTAAGATGGTGACAGGACGGAGTAAGGGACTCTACTTCGCATGGACAATCGAACAAGAGCCACGCATCGTTATCTGCAGTCTGTGTCTGCACGCCCTTCGAGCATCACACTAACTGTCATTCGTGTCATTGATCTCATAACTCAGCTATGCCACCCAAAACCGACCAGAGAAACCACCACTAGCTGGGAGGCCGTCCAGGGAATATACTCGTTACGAAGGTCCTTCCCAGAACGCCGTCTGTCCCCCTTTATACTTTTGTGCGAACGTAAACAATCAATCTTCGTCCCAAGCGATTGGTGTAAGAGGCGCGTACTCCTCGCCGGTCTCGACTTCCAACCTCCTTCTGGCGATTGCTTCCGCCAGAGTCCATCGTCTCGCCAACCTTCGCTTCCTGTCTTCGGCGGCCAAACGATCTTCTGCTGTTGTTTGATTGAACGTCCACTCCGACCCTATGAGTTCAGAGCGACACTGTTCGTTCAGGTTCACGAGCTCTTCCTGTTGTCTTGCGATCACACTTTCGACCTGCTTCGCTTGCCTTTCTCTCAACACGTTGATGCGCGAGTCGTGGAGGCTTTTTATACTGTCTCGGACATGGTACTGCTGTGCCAAGCCGCGGAAGTCTTTATCCGTCACTTTCCGGACAGGCATGCCTTGGATTAACATGGGACTGTTGCAGTACGCTTCCATGTGTCGAAGACGTGTTTCGCATGCTTGACGTCCTAGTTCGAGCGTCCGATTTAGGTCAACTTCCGCGGATAAATGGCGGTCTTCCAGGGTTATCAGAGCCTGATGATGTCGATCTCTCGTTCTCTGCTCTAGCTGCTGGTAGCGAGACATGACTTCCGTCTTTTGAATTTCATGCTTGGCTTGTGATTCCCTTCTCTGCAATCGTTGAACTTCTGTGAAACTGTTTCGTTCCTCGACCTGCTTCGCCCTCAACATCCTCAATGCCCCACTCTCGAAGCTCCGTCGTATTGCGCCAGGATCGCAAACGGGGACGTCGAGTGTATACGGTTCACGGACCAGCGTAGCATCTTTCAATCCACCGCGACCTGCCGAGACGGACAATTTTGTCAAGGCAACGACCGTCGCCACAATATCCGGCTCCGATTGTACAGCTGTCTGAACTTTGGGAGTTATCAGCGGCATTATCACAGTTGGGTAACCGATAGCCAGCTTCCTCTTCCTGAACCCGGATATCCTGCGCAAACCTTTCTTAAACCTGAGGTACGAGGACTTTCTCGACGAGAGCGACAGAATCGACGGGGTCGTGGAGGGTACTGAAAACGTTGAAAAGGAAGAAGACTTGGTGACTGGTTGCTGCTCGCTTGAGCTGCATGAGGTAGGAAATGTCGACTGAGAGAACCGCGAGGACACTGACGGCTCCAAGACCAGAGGAGTATGCGCAACACTGGCAGCGGTGTCCGGGACGTCCTGGATGGATTTCAAGGGTATGATCTGGTCGATGTCTATCCCCAACTCAGCGGCTTCAAGTTGCAGCCGTCTGTCTTGCTCTCCCTCGGTTTCGGTTTCGCCATCTTGCAAGTATATGCTACTGATCTCGTGGGTATTATATCTGGGTTCGTCCCTCTCATCCCGCTCATCCACCTGCAGGTCGACAAGTGAGCGCTTCTCAGAAATTGTCATTGCCGTGAGTGGTACTGCCATATTGGAGGGAAAACGGCTCGTCGGAGACAACCTATCGACAATGCGCGGAGCGATTCATCCCATGTTGTGGAGTGCAAGACACGGTCCAGAGAACATAGTAAAAGTAGTCGTTGGCGACGGATCGCCCACAAGAACGAATGAAGAGTTGGGACGATTAGGCGTAAGTTATGGATTAGTACACTGCTCAGAACATGGATACAAGAAGGTCGAGCGGCAGATTGAGGTACTATAACACAAGAGCCTCAGAGACTCAGAGACTCAGACTCGCACGAGCACTTTGCTGAACCTCGATTGAGATGAGATAAGGTACATACAGTAAGTGATCCAGCGGCGGGAACATTAATTGATGATGATTACCTTATGCAGACTTTCGTTCGCTTGGCTGCAGCGGATTTCCGGCATTCGACTTTGGTGGCGCGTAAGGCGCGTACCGAGAGATCATTCGAGCTACCTACCTTGTATTTGGGACCTTCGTGTTTGTACTAAGTAAGTTACCTTCCAGGTTGTCAATTCCCGGACGATCACTGTCAGCACTTTAAAGGTCATCATCGACAGACTCAGACGATTATTACCAAGTAAGTCAATACTGTCTTACTTGCCACTTCGACACGATGCTAATGAGACTATTGAAGGTGGTGTGTGTACAGGATGTTGGCGGGGCTTTTCTCGTCAGGAGGGTTTGAAACCCAAGGATATAAGCATACGGTTGGCGACATGGTCTGAAGAGCGTTCGGCATCGGTCGTTGCCTTGGGAAGACAATAATACACTGAAGTTATGACCATCAGCTTGGATCCAAGGTTGAGCGGTGTCCGCCGGATAATTAAGACTTTTCCGCCAATCGGCGTTTCTTTTTACCGAGGCAACCTACAGGTGTAAAGCTACTTTATCTAAGTAATGCAGCAGCTTCAATGCTATTCGCAATCAACACTCCATCTTCGGAATCTCGCATGGGAAGTGAGCTTTTGCTCAAGTGCCTGCTTCTTGTGTCATACCACAACTGTCCTCATAACCTCGCCCAATGTCGTTAGAGCGTACTGGGCTTGACCCTACAACGAGGATGGGGGCTCGAAACGGGAGACAAGTAGGATCGGATGTCCACTTCACTGTATTCATCCGCGTTCCGGGTCCTAGGGGTGACTTTGTCGACCCTGAACCTGTAGGCCTAAAGACCATCGTATCGACGAGCATTACGCTAATCGCCCCAGGTTGACTGGAATGTGTCGAAAGACCAAGCGTTGTGGAGGTTCCTCTCTCAAACACCCAAAGGGGGCGAGATAGACTGTCAGATGCTCAGACCCAACTTGCTAGTCGGTCGTATCCTTACTCTTGTGCAGGGAGAGCTTTGTGCGTACCACAGCTTGTAAATTTCAAGCTCGGCGTCTGATACACGTCACTAGAGCCGCGACATACAATGTCACGTTGCCGTTCTTGCTCCAACAAGCAGCATGGCTATACGAACAGCAACTTTCTCAAGTCCGAGCACAGATGCGGAAGGTGGTTTCCCCACAGCCTGCCGCACCAGCGCCGCTACCCGGGTCAGTGTCTGGGAGTGCTACTGTTGGAGGACAGTCTATGAGGAGGCTTGGGAGTGGGGAAGCAGGTCCTATCATGCAGTCATAGAAAAGACGAACGGCGTTGACGTCCACTAGGCTCCAGGGCGGCCTCCTCGCTCTCGAGGCGCTCAAACGAGACTCCCGTGCCAAGAAGTGAGCGTGGTATGGCCAGCACCTCCGGCAGGCCTACAGGTCGGTGTGTTCCTGTATCCTCTTAAGTTTCGCATTTGATGGATTGCTAACTCCGCCGCTATCCGGGCCCTCTTTGATAAATGCCACATCTCCGAGCGGACGGGACGACTTGGCATCAAGCAGACCGCAGCCCACAAACCACCACGCTCATGAGAGAAACACTTCTACCAATGACTCAAGGGATCACCATCAGCGTGGTACCACTTCAGCAGAGAATAGTGAGCCACATAACGAGATAAGCGCCACTTTCCCTTCCGCCAAATCGTACAGATCATCAACCTCAACTTCGTCCTCGTCATCCTCAGATTCGGAATTAGCAAAGACAACCTCCAAAAGCCAAGCCTTCCAATGCCGGCCGCACTTCTCTTCCGCAAGAGTTCCATCCCATCAACCCGAGGACGGCGAAGCCGACTCCGACTCCGACGAAGAATCCCCCGCCTTCCTCCCCTTCCCCAACCCAGCATCACCCCCAACCATCCAAGATCCCAGCGCCACACTACGCATCGGCACTCCCACGTATCCCATACAAACTCGAGCTGCGACTCTATCTCCAAACCCGCAGCGCTCTCAGACGGCGCACTCGTCCACCAGTTCAGCTAGCTCGGCGGCCGCAGCCGTCACCAGCACGCAGGCGGACGGGCCCCCAGCCCAGCGGCCACCAGGCCCGTTGAGCCCGCGGCGCGCAGCGGAGCTTTCGGCTTTGAGCCCTCGACGTCGCGCGTTGGCAAGAGAAGGGAGCGACGGGACGCCGAGCATGGGGAGTAGTTTTAGCGATTTGGACGGTAAGGCTCTCTGGCTGTTTACTCTCTATCCCGGTCTACCTTGTCGCCGTGCCTAGTCGTCGTGCCTCTGCAATGAACGGTTGCAATGCAGGGGGTGGAACTGGGCTGTGTGAGAGGGGAAGGAAAGTAGGCTGACTTCGCCGGGTGGGGACACAGACGCCAGCGTGACGCAGTCGGCTCTCGAGGAAGCTCTACTCAGTAATATGCAGCATGGAGGCGGCGTGGCGAGTCGGATGAGCAGTATCAGTCAGGCCCTCAAGAGTCGCTATCTTTGATGTCGGAGCCGGCTCTCTTGAACAGGGAGTTTCAGGTCTCGGGAGAGATCTCTATGGGAGTCCCTTCATATATCTAGTCCATATGGTGTGCTGTGTTGTCTATTTCTGCCACTTTCGGTCTTGTAGAAGCCTTAAGTAATTCGAGACTCTACAAACACATAAAGAATGCGAAGACTTGAGTGGCGGTCCCTGTGCCATATAAGACCTATACCCCACTCTATGCTATTGCTACATTGAAACCATGCGCATCCACAGCCTGAGCGCCTTATTTCGCGGCGTTCTATGCATCTCGCTCGCAGTCGGATAACAGTCTCAGCGCGTGATTGCCCACTTCGAGCCAGATGCACAGTGAGCATATACTATACCGTGTCCAAGAAGATAGGAAGATTTGCTCCTTCTTCCGGCGCCTTCTATTAATCTACTGCTTTCCCCGGCAGCGTGAATCATGCCAAGGGCTTTGGTGCAGGGTGAGACCCGGCCGTGTTTCTACTCTATTCGTTTCTTTTCCTTTATACTTCCGCTGACAATGCTGCGTTTGTGATCTCCAAGGAGTTGAAGCATCCGGTCGCATAATGATGCTGCTCTGATCTCTCCAAGGAGTAGCGGTGTTGAAGGAGAATGATTGTTGTAAGATATACTTCCATTGAGAGAGCTGACAGGTCTTCTGTGTTTCGCACTCGGTATAGTATTCCATTAGCAAACTGGTTGGGTCCGTCGAAGCAGTTGTTGCATCCGCTCGAAATGGTGTTGGTCAGTCTTTCCCTGTCTGAGAGCTTTGCGTATTTCTGTGTGTTACAGCGAATGTGCCGCCTCTGGGAGGGACATCGGCATCGGGTAGCGGGTCGTTCAGAGATGTTCGCCTTGGATTCCATTTCCTTCGTGAGCGCTCTGCTCCGCCTTCCGGATGAAACGCAAGTGCATGTGCGCAACTTCCGGAACGATCAAGGATTCGATCTCCATTTCCGGCTCGACTTGCATCTCCTCACTACCCTCGTTACTTGGATCTTCTTGCTCCCGCTTCTTGCGTGCTGCAAGGCCGACTTCCTCGACGACACCCGATATGCTCTTCGACCGTCTGTGGCGCGGCACTCTGATCCAGTTCTCCTCCTCGTCAGGCGTGATGAAGACGACTTCCCACTTCCGTGTCGTTAGAAGGTTGCCGATAACCAGGTGGTGGGAGTAACGTTGCAAGGCCATTTGCGCTTTGGACACCAATATGGAGGGGTCGGTCTCGAGCTTGAAGCTGACAATCATCCCTTCCGGCGCCCATCCGTCGACGAGACGCTTCAGGAATTTAGGTACAGGGTCGAGGTCGATAACTAGTTTTGTCCCTTGGGTGCGTGGAGATGGCTGCTCGGAAACTTCAGGGCCACCGTTGGCGGCGTCACCGTTCCCAAGCCGTGCCCCGGCTTCTGACGATTGTATCTTATGTTCGACCATTCTGTCTTTCGGTACGAAGAAGTCTGACACCGCAGCGGCTAGGTAGAATAGTGCCCGTGAGCCCAATGGCCCCATCAGTCTCGCGATCTCGCGGAGATCCCACAGGTATTCCGTTATGGTCGTGAAAGAAAGCAGCAACAGCAAATTCTCTTTCTTAGCGGCTTTATATTTCCTCAACACACTCAGCATCTTCTCTTGATACTCATCATTCACCACCACCTTTCCATCGTCCGCTTCGGTCAAGAAGTCGAGAAAGCAGTTGGTCGAATGGCTGTAGTGGCGCGAGTACGGCAGTAGGGAGAACTGTCGATGGAGGAATATCACTGCGTACCCGGCTTCGAGGAAATACTCGGCCGACGTGGCGCCACGGGTCCCGGCGGAGAAGTTTTCGATGAAGCGGACGGTTTGATTCTCGAGAGGCACGGTGGTGCCGCCGGAAGTGACCAGCACCACGCGGCGTTGGTGGCAGAGGTGTCGTTCGATGAAGGCATTCGCGAGCGTTACGTGGGAGTGGAGAGTCTTCGGGGGAGGGTGCACGGCGAAGTAGTCATCCTCAACGAGCTCGGCGGTGGACTGGCGGCCAAGTTCCGGCCTTGGGACAGGCGTAGGCATCGCTCATGAGGTCCAATGGTAAACTAGAAGGTTGAAGGAGTGTCGGGCTTTGGGAAGATATCATTGCGTCGCATTTGCAGCGCATCATCGACTATCGAAATTGCATGGTTGCCAGAGAGGGTTCTTTAGCTGTCCGTAACTTACCCTACCCGACCCCACGCCAAGTGGCGTCAGGCTGAGCTTTACCGGACATTTCTGACATCGCCAGAGCGTTAAATTACCACATTATTACTTTGAGACTGTTACATATGGTTTTTTATTCTCCGTAAGATACACCATACCTCGTACCTCCTCGAGTCACACATCACCGCGTTTCGCGATCAGTATTAAACACTCCTGAGTATTCTTACCGGTACCGTAATATAAGTACCTTTATATACAACTTACGATACTGGACGGATATCGCCAAAAGAGGGGTCTTGATCTGAAGATCTGCTCGCTAAAGTAAGATCCCGACATACCTGGATGGTGCAGCGTAGATTTAGGTACGCCACCTACCTCAGGGTATTTGTTACCTACCACCTTACAACTCTCAGTCTGGAAATTTAGAGGGGGGCGAAATATAAATTCATCCTCTTCGTTCAATAAATTAATATTGGCCAGTCCAACGACTTTTACCTTCGCGCGTCGTCCCCCTCGTCTCCAAGTACACATTCCTTGCGCTACAAGTATATGTAGTAGAATCGAATCGACTCCACGAACCAGCGTACTTTCTGCTTCACTCTTGCCTCATTGTGCGCCGAGACCTGGTCGAACACCACAGAACGTCCATCCTTCATCACTGCTGGATCGTTCATCTGAACTTTCACAGAGTCTGAACCCCATCATTGTTTGCGGATTGCGCCGGCAGCGCGCAAGGCTCACACTGAATAGTCGCAGGTGTCAGCTGCAGGCAACTTTTGAATGCGGCAAAGCAACCCGAGAACTTGAGAGGAATCGAATCGCCTTGACATTTCTTACAATCATCTCCGTCGCTTCGAAGATTATATAACCTGCTTGTTCCCTCTTGAGCATTCCTGGACGCTACATAGGTGGATTGCGGCACGACACGCAACCGACTTGTGCTCTACCTCCAATTGGCCTGTACTCATCCGATGCCTCATGGCAGACCATCGTCAATATCAGGGTTTCAAAGTGGAGCCAATGCCTTCACGCGGGAAGAAGAGAGCGCCGAGCTCTGCCCACGACTCAATACAGTCCTTTCTGCGACCAACACAACACCCGCCACCATCACCCAGCAACCACCACGCCAATTTCCAAATCCCTTCTCTGCCTAGTCAAGCGGTGCCACAATCACAGATGCAGCATCATCACATCTCGAAAATAGCTATACCTCGGCTGCGGAGGGATAGTGATGTCGGCTCGGCGGCAGGAAGCTTGAAGGGTGGTGAAAAACATCGGGTTAGCCACGCTTGTGAGCCGTGTAGGCATCGAAAGACGAAATGCAGTGGGGAAAGACCGGTGTGTAAGCATTGCGAGGACTTTAAGATCGCATGCGTATACGCAGACGGGAAACGAGATCGAGTCAGAAAGTCAGCGTCCTCCGGACCACGTGTACAAATACGTTGCGCTGACGTGCGGCAGGGAATTCGGCAATATGGCAGGGAAACTCGAGGAATATGAGAAGCTACTTCGTGACTTGAGCTTACGAGTGGATGAACCCGATCAAATAATGATATTAAAGGCGTTGGAGAAGGTGTGTGTATATTTGAGCCTGTCCATGCTGTAGATTGCTCAGACATGCTTAGGAAGCGACTCCGGAGGAAGATGACCTACGTTCTACAGCCGCATCTGTGGTGTCGGCGTTCTTCCGGCCAGGAGAGCCCGACGGCGAACCTGAAGGGGAGACACTAGTCTCCGCTGGGGTGGGCTCAACAGGTTCCCTCGACCGAATAGACGAGGACTTCAATCTAAATGAAGACACTCGCGCGACTGGTTACTTGGGTAAGAATTCCGAAATATCATGGCTGCGTAGCCTGAAGAGCGAGGCCGGGAATATACGTCTTGGCGGCGATGCGAATGAGCAGTATGGACATCAAAATCCCGGCGAACAGTCCACCACCGCTTTCGGGGTACCTACAGCCACGTGGACGGGTGCTGGCGAAGAGGAACCCATTGCCAATGACCATGGTGTCACTCTCAGCGACTCTACATATCACTGCGATGATGTCACCGTGCTCGTGCCTGGTCAAGTCGATCTATACGAGCTTCCACCGAAGCAGACGGCGGAGGCCTTGTTTCGAACCTACTTGGATACCGTTCACCCAGCATTTGCCATCATTGGTAAGACTACGTTCTCGGCACAGTTTCGGAACTTTTTTGAAAGCGACAAGAAGCCTGGGAACAACTGGCTGGCCATCTTGAACATGATCTTCGCGATTGGCGCCAAATATTCGCACCTGATACAAGCAGATTGGCGGGGTGACGAGCGTGATCATTTGTTGTACTTCACTCGAGCTAGATTGCTCGCCATGAATAGTGACACCATTCTTAGCCACCCGGACCTCCAGCAAGTCCAGGTGGTTGGCTTGATGGCTTTCTACCTCTTAGCAATTAACCAGATAAACAGGTATGGGATAGCCACGACTGCTTCATACATGCCGCTGACTGAGGCAGGGCTTGGATCTTGAGCGGGATCGCGATTCGTTACGGGATCTCTTTGGGGTTGAATCTCCGGAATGACAATAAAAAGATGTCGGATACGTCCAAAGAGATCCGATATCGCGTTTGGTGGTCTTTGAGTTCTACCGAGCGTATCCTCGCCGTCATGACCGGTCGAACGTCCTCGATCAGTGACGGCGAATGTACAGTGCCCCTACCGGTACCAGTCGAGGAAGAAGCGTTCCCCGTTCGAGGTGGGGGCAAACTCTACGGGGATACATCTGGGCGCGTCCCACGCTCATCGACACAGGACTCTCTCTCTTCTGAGAACTCGACATCCTCCCCTTCAAGTATCTCCTCAGGGGCCAAGATTACACCACCGTCTTCCGCATCCCCGCTATCTCAGCCATCAAGCTTTGAATCCTTCAAGTCCATGGCCCCGAACAATGCCTTGTACTTCGTTCACCATACTCAGCTTAGTGTACTAAGTCATGACGTCTGCCGTGCCCTCTACAGTCCCGCGACAATGTCCGATTCGTGGGCTCGGATTCAGTTCATCATCAACACAATGGACGACAAGCTCGAGAGATGGCGCTCCAGTCTTCCCAACCTGTTTGATTTCAGCAAAAAGCAGCGTGATCAGCAGTTCATTCGCCAGAGAATGAGTCTTGGGTTTTTCTATTACAGTATAAAAACCTTGATCAACCGTCCCTGCCTCTGCAAAGTAAATCGACGGATTCCGAACCAGTCGGGCAAATCCAAGGATTTCAACCGATCTGCTGCCATCAGTTGCGTCCACGCCGCGAAAGCAACGCTGGATCTTTTGCCAGATGAGCCGAACACCATTGGCCTATATAAGATATCTCCGTGGTGGTGCCTCCTGCATTACCTTATGCAGGCAACAAGCGCTCTGATGCTTGAACTGGCCATTAGAGCTGACCATATGCCATTCGAGGCAGAGGACATTCTACTTTGCGCGAAGAAAGCGGTGCGCTGGTTGTATCAAATGGCAGATGAAAGTCTGGCTGCATACCGAGCTTGGAAACTCTGCATTGACTTGCTCACTCGAGTTGCGTCGAAAGTAGGGAGAGATGTGCACGATCTCCCAGGAAACTCTCAGGGACCACGGACTGGAGGAACAAACGGTAATGATTTCATGAAGTCTCCGCCTAAGCCGGCTTTCAACAGTGCCAACGAGAACACCTCGTTCGCCCTTTCCAATCGTACCGGAGACTTCTCAACTTCAATCCATTATGGCGCAGGGGGACAAGACGATCCTGCGACCAACTTCTACCCTTCTATATATACTGTGCATGACGAGTTTGTTCCTTACGATCCGTCGGCCATCTCACTCTACGAACCACATTTTGGCTCTATGTTTTCGAACATAGGCCAGGTAGATGCTATGGTTAACGGCGGGTATATCGCTGACGACATGTTTTACGCCCTTGGTCAACGGGGGCCAGAGGATAACCTAAGTGGCTGATTGGAGCGAGCGTTCTGGCGTGGGTTCGTCACTATTCGAGTTTGGTTTCTATTCTTAGACACCTATACAACACTGTTCGGCTTCCTGGTTTCTCGACTTGCTTGGGTAGGAGGGCTTCTCCAGGCTCGTAGGGGGTGTTGACGGCAGCACATGGTTTTCTGCAATAGACACCTCGGTCTCACTAATACGGCTCCTGCTATAGCGCTTCGTGTCCGAGCTAGAGGATAAAATTTATAGCGGTATGCTCAATTATTGATGTTACGGTCGGACTGAATTTCTTTATCGCAAGGCTGTCTCTTGGCGTCGAAGTTGGAGATTTTTCACTCCTACCCAGCGAGCCTCGGTAGCCTTTACTAGAGCAGTACTGCTACGTTTGATGACAGGCGTTTCACAGTCTCTGGTCCTAGAGTATGGGAAGCATTCCGAAGCTTGCTGCAAGGGGGGCCTCTGTTTCTCCACATTCCTCTAACCGTGTTTATATCCTGACGCGTCATTCATATACTAGCCTTCAACCTCGTCAAGTCTTAGAACTCATAGCGGTTCTGTCTTCCGTCATTGCTGTGCCACCCTTGACGCAATGCCTTCCTCAAGGCATTTGCAAATGTTCTTACTCGCCGTGCTTGCCCTCGCCACCTTCGTATTAGCTCGACCCAACCCAGGCGACTTTCCGAAAGTGCATCGCGCCAAAGGACTTGATCATGGTATCGCAGGTCGTCGAATTGCTGTGACATCAACGACCATTGCAGCTAATCAGAGTGCGCCTCCTCTGACGGTTCCTGTCTCGGGAACTGCATCAAGGGCGACGACCGTTGTAACCTCGCCTACTGTGTTGCCTTCGGCACACCCGCCTTCGTCTGTTATGCCGTCGCCGATAGTTATACTCCCACCGGATCTGGTGTCGGCGAATCTATCTTCGGTCCTGCCTTCGTCGAGCGTGTCCTCGGTCAGTGGGCCTTCTGCGAGTCTGCCTCCGGCCAGTGCGCCATCAGCGAGCATGTCTCCAGTGGCCGTGTCTTCTCCAGCTAACTCTTCACTCGGCGTGCTTTCGTCTGGTGTGCCTTCGGCTAGTGTGCACACAGCAGGTGTGTCGTCAGCAAGTGTGCCGTCAGCAAGTGTGCCCGTCATTGGAACAGCACCGACTACTGCCTTAACAACCATGGCTTCAGCCGGTCAACTTTCAACGAGTCTGTCTTCACCTGCCGTCCGTACATTGAACATGCCTACGTCCTCGACAACACCGACCCTTGCGCCATTTTCGATAACGCCTTCACCAAGCCTTGCCCTATCGACAGGTCTCCAATCACAGGTCATCACCACATACAGCCCGCAAGTGACGATCTGTCAAATGGCCGCGATTGCCTATTCCAATAGCTCGAACGTATCCTACCCTGGAACAGCAGGAAACGCATCACAAACCGCCAGACCCGGGATGTTCTCCACGAGACCAGGTACAATCAGCTGTTCGACCATATACTCCGCGATGACCACCAGCATCTGCTCCACGATCCTGACCGGGGGCGGGCAGCTCCTGGCCGTGACCGACTGCACCCAAGACGTCACGTTCTCCACGGATCACACTTACAACCTTAGCACTTCGACCATGTTGGCACCCCAGAGTATTATACAAAAGGGCAATTCCACGAACGACACAGGCATCAGTAATGGAATGCCCATCACGTCCACCACCTACGCCGTACCCACCATCATCTACTACATGGCACCCTGGCAAGACGTAGCCACCGGGGTCCCGACCCAAGTCCTAGCCAAGATGTGCAGCGCCGCACCCGACGGCGGCCAAGATTGCACGAGCGTGATGGAGAAATGGGCCGTGACGACCACGGCCGTGGTGCAGAGCTTTACCAACACCATCAATCTGACCACCACACTAGGCTCGGTGAGTTTTCCCCGATAATCATCTAGAGACAACGGCTGTGTACCACGTGTGCTAAAGGAGTGCAGGGCACACGGGTAATAGTCGACGCGACATCGACAATCGACATCACCGAGACGATGACCACCATCATCATCTCGACCGAAGTGCCCACCAGCTCCACCGTCTCGCTGCCGAGCGTTTCGAGGTCGATCTGGACGCTCGGGCCGGAGACGCTGACCACCATCTCCACCTCGACCGAAGTGCCCGCCAACTCCACCGGGCCGGTGACGCTGGCGAGTACCGACTACGTCACCTACACGTTGGAGTCCGTGACGGACACAACGGAACTGTAAGTCTTACCAACGGCGAGATCAGTTCGTATAAAAGTGCTGACGGTGCTGCGGCAGCCATACGACTATCACTCTGACCAGTACGAGTACGACTTACGTGACGGTGCCGAAGACGGCCATCATGACTGGTGCTCTGCCAACGAAGGTATGAGCGATAGTCGACCTGTACGCGTATGTGAGCTTAGTCCCTCCGGATTGACCGCTTCGTATGTGGGCGTGGTCGCATCTACCACTTTGCTTCGGATGTGAGCGCGCTGCAGATGGGGAAGGGGCCGTGCTTGTGGACGGATTGGAGCTTTGCGGGGAGGGGGCGGGAAGCGCCCTCCAATGAGTGTTGGGTTTCCTTCTGGGGTTTGCGAAGGGGCTGACTAGGGTTTTGACCCGGAGGAGCGTGTTGGCAGATACTTAGTTAGCTTATCGTCAGTCACGTGGCCGTTCAGCAATGCGCATCTCTAGAATTCTATACCGTCGACCCTGCAACGGACGTAGAGCCGCAAACATCCCCGAAAGGGAGGGTATTCCGAGCGTAGTACGAGCGGGCAACCAACGTCCGCTGAAGCGCACCTCCAACGACCAACCTGCCGTCATATCCCAACAACGAACCCCCTCCACGCCCTCTCCGCGCCCCTCCCCAACCCACGAACCGCCCCAAAACCCCCTCCCCCATCACCTCGGCCTCCCCCTCTCATTAACCCTCCCCCCCCCCTCCCCCTCCTCCCCCCCTTCGCCCTCCTCACCCCCCTCACCCCCCTCACCCCTCCTCCTCCTCTCCTTCTCCTCCCTCCGCGCCAACGTCACAGCCAACCACTCCTCCCACTCCTCCTCCGCCTCCCGCTCACTCCGCCCACTCCCATCGACCCCCATCCCACCCCTTACTTTCCGCCGCAGCTCCTCCAGCGAGCTGATGTCCAGCGCCCACAGCAGCCCGCCCGCCATCATCATCGCGAAGCTCGTCACGTTCACCGTCGCCAGGTTCAGCGCCTCGAACGCCTCCATCGCCCCGTTCACCTCGGTCGCGGGGCGGTTATTGCTGGGGTGGTAGAATTTGGGGAGAGTGGCCCGGTGGCGCTTGATGAGGGAGCGCCGGGTTATGAGGGTCGAGAGGGCGAAGAAGGTGCTGCCGGCTAGGAAGAGGGTGAGTTGTTTGGTTTGGCGGGAGAAGGTGGTGGGGGTCGGGGTGGTTTCGGACGACGTCTGCGGGTGGGGCGTGGGCGTGGGCGAGGGCGAGGGCGAGGGCGAGGGTGTGGTCGAGGTCATGTTTGGGGTGGGGTTGCGTTGGAAGAAAGCCATGTAAGTAGACCGGGGATGGACTTTGGATGGTAAGTCCGACTGGGGTACTGGTTGCGTCTGTGGTGTTCAATGGATCCTGGTCGTGTGCAAGGCAGCTCGAATGCCTCAAATTCAAGATGTCGCCAAAATAATCAGCTAGTACTGTTGTGATTAGTGTCAAACATAGGAGGAGTGGCTAGTGAAATGAACATGTAATCATAAGTGTCTAGCTACTCTATGGAAATGTGACCCTATAAGAAGGCCTTCAATCAGCAAAAGAAAAAACTTTTATCTGTAGCAAACTGTTTACTCTAGCAAACTTCACATGTTCTTAAAATCTTTGTAGAACTTTAAATCACTAAGATAATGAAATGAGACATGATGTTTTGATATACTCTCTCAGATCATTTCAATGACAGTGAGATGAGATAAAAAACAAAATCTCATAGCATTTCATTAACTTTAAAAGTCAATAAAACAATATTGAAATGTCTCTGACTCAATTTAAATGAATATCTTTAAGATATTGAAATCTCAATTATTCTATCACTAGATCACAGAGTCTTTGTCAGTGATTGATTAAATTGATAAGATTAATAAAATGAGTAAATTTCAGTATTAAAAGTAACTTTGTAAGTCTGTTGACAATTATGTTGCTTATGAGAATGTAATCAAGATGAATAAGTCTGTGAGATTCAACTTCTTTTATAAAGTAATGATATATGTCAATGTGTTTTGTTTTAACATGAAACTCAGAGTTCTTAATTAAAGCAATAGTTTTCTAATTATTTATTCAAATCATAACTGTTCTGAATCTCTTTAATTCTAGCTCTTTAAGTAATTTCTTTATTTAAACTGCTTTCTTTGTAGTCTCTGTTAAGATTATGTATTCTGCTTTATAAAAGAATAAGATAACAGTTTTCTGATGTTTTAAACTTTAAAATACTGATTTATTAATCATCTTAAACACATATCTTGATGTGAATCTTCTTAATGTAAGATCTTCTTCTCAGTCTGAGTTCAAATACTTTAATAATTTGAGTCATTTACTCAATTTATATTTAAAAACAACATCTAAAGTTCTCTGCACATATTAAAACATCTGTTTCAGAGTCTTTCAATGTGTGTTGTTAGAATTATGTGCAAATTAACTAAGAATTGACATCATATATGCAATGTTGAGCTGCATTTGTGTCATGACATACATAAGAAATTTTATAATCTTTTAATATTAAGTTATTAGCTCTAATTCAGCTGTTTTAATAGTCTTTATAAGATAGACTCTGAGTTTCATTAAAGTTGTGCCTGTCTTAACATTCTGTAGACTGAAGTCTTTGAGCATCTTTATAAAATAGATTCTCTATGACAGAATAAGAATTTGTAGAGTTCTATTTTATGTAATTAGCATTTCTAAGTAATGCTCACAGACTCTGCAGTCAGTCATTTTGAAATGATTACTTAATTTGATCTTAAGATCTAGAATTTCATTCTTATTGAGTTCACATAAAAGAATATTGTCAATGTAAACAACAATAACTAAAGTTTTCTTTTTAAACACATTATTGTCTATGTAAATCTGTGTGTATCTGAGGCTGACAGGAAAGCAGTATATTATCTTATATTACAGACAAGATGACTGTTTTAATTCATATAGAACTTTCTTTAATTTATACATCTTGTCTTTCTCTTTTTCATATTCAGTGAATTGAATTATGTAGACTTCTTCTTTCAAATCATTTTGTAAGAAAGCTGTTTTGATGTTCATTTGTTTCAATTTGTAATTATAAAACACAGCTATGACAAAGATAACTTTATAAGTCATTGATTTGACAATCATTGCAAAGATCTCTTTGTAATTAATTTTAAATTGTTATTCAAATTCTTTGACTACTCATCAAGCCTTATATCATAAAATTAAGCTGTCAGGTTCTCTTTTGTAATGATAGATTTATTTGTCTTTTAAAGCTCATCAATTAAATAGCAACATCTTTAAAGTCTATGTGAAGTTAATTATTAATGAGTTATATTCACTATTCATTGCTTTCTTTCAGTCTTTTGACTTGTGACTTGTAATTGTCTGTTTAAACATCTAAGATTCATTCTTAAAGTCTTTTTTCTTTTTTATGACATCAATAATCACATCAAACACAGCTGAGTAGATCATGATTGCTTTAAGCTTTAACTTTATAGAGAATCATCTCTCTCTTTCAGAGCATTGAGGCTCAGCTAATACTGATTTGTTAATTATAAAAAGAATATTCATAATATCTTCTTTCTCTTTCTTCATTTCTTCTAACTGATTTGATGATATCAGTATGAGAGAGTATGATGATATGTACTTTGAAGACAGTGACAATGATGAGAGTTAAGAAGAAAATAAGAAAAATAACTGCACATTTTCTTGTTCTACATTAACAGTGTGAGGTCAGATGACTTTAAAAATTGAGATTGCAACTTCAACATCATAGATTGATGAATCTTTGTCAAACTGCATATCTTTTGCTTTGATTATCTGATCTGTCTTTTTCTTTTCAGAAAGTTATACTCTATTAAAGTGATCATCAAGTTAAGTTAACCTGACCTGACTCAGACAGAGCTTTCAGATCAGATTAGATTGAGCTTTAATTGTTAGTCTGAAAGTCTGAATCAAACTTAAACATTAAAGTTTAATTTAACTCAGAAGCTCTGTTCAGATTTTAAGAATTTTAAGACTGATTAATAAGTAAGCTCTTGAGACTTGACTCAAGAATAGAAGTTATGAGCTTAGAGATTACTGATATATGAGTATTATAAGTGAGCATTATATATACACAGTTAAACAGCTTTCAATTTAGTCTATTTATTTACTACATTGAGAGTTAGATATTCTCAAAATAGTCTAGTAACAATTACTTTAATCTGCATCTTTAGATGCAATGTTTCAGTTATGTATGTATCTCTTGATGAGAGACATGTTCTTGTATTGAATAATAACTTACTTTACATAAATTGCAGTCAGATTAACATCTACATTCTGTTAACTGATAAATGATAATTACTGTACAGTTCATTAAACATACTTTTAAAAAAAACAACAATATATGCTTTTACTATCTTCTGTAGACTGTCAATGACTGAGCTTTAAAAGTAAAACATCTTATGCTGAGAAAAAATTCTCTTCAAATAATTTTAAATTATCTTGCAGCAAAGTCTTTAAAAGAGTAGTTTTGCTATTAGAAAATCTGTTGATTTCTGATAGCAACATATTTTATGAAGAATGACAGCTATAGAATGAAGCATTATTATTAAGCATTATATTGTATATTAAAATTAAGCTTACTGTTTAACTTTCAGCAATGAGCTGACTTAAATGCTTCAGTGTTTTCTTCTGTATTTATAGCATTATTTTTTTTTCTTTTTATCAGCATCAGTTTTTTCTCTCTTAAATGTCTTTCTAAATGTTCTTTCTGCTACTGCTGTCTTTTCTTTATCTAATACAGTCTTCATAACACTGTGTCTCAGAGTTTTCTTAATACATATCATGACATGATATGACAGTACAATGATGCTTTAAAATTAAGTTAATAAAAGCATTATAAGAAAGCAATTTAAATGCATCTCTGAATGACAATGAGTTCTAAAGTGATCTTGTAGTTTGAAGATGTATTGTAATTTAAAAGTGTGTTGTAGTTTAAAAGTGTGTTGTAGTTTAAAAGTGTGTAGTTAGAAGATGTGTTGAGAGCTTTTAGATGTTAGTAATACTCAGATATTAGATTGCTGATAAATAATAAATTTATTTATGATATATACATCAATGTTATGAATAAATATATCAATACATTCACTTTTAACACTCAATCTGACACTTTCTTATCTTTATCTTTATCACTCAATCTACTACATTCACTCTATCTCTATTCAGTCTCTATACTCAGTCTCTACACTTACTAAATATGTTGCTCAATGCTATTACTTGTTTTACTGCTCATTTCTTAAGATTTAATCTTATACATTGCTCTTATACTTCACTCTGATGCACAGCTGTGATGCATACATATAATGTTTAATTATATCACTCAGTATAGAACTCAGCAGCTAACTATATATTCTAAACTCTCATTATGACAAATTCAGACATTAAGCTTTCACTGCAGACTGCAAAATACTTAATTTTTAATTCATTCTTAGTCTTTAAAGAAAGATCTAATTGCTGTGACTGTTCATAAAAGTCTATATATGATTTAAAGAAGACATTTAGTGAATACTTGAACAACTTAAAGACTGTATGTGCAAGGAAGAAATGACAGAAATATATGAAGAATGAGAACTTTAGACAAATTAAAAATATAAAGATAATAAATTGTGAAGCTGTAAAACAGAAAAGAGATGCATTGAAGAAGATTGATGCATATTAGATTGTGAACTCAGCATTGAAGAAGATTATGAAAGAAAAGATTAAAGATGAGATCTTAAAGAAGTAATACAATTATGAAATTTCTTGTAAGACTTCTTTAAAATTATTATGCTCAATTATATTGCTTTTAATTATCTGCAGATGTCTATTATGAAGATGAGTTGAGAAATAAGTTAATGAAGAATAAGAACTGAGCTTGACTTAAAGAGAAAACTGAGAAGAAAATGTTATTTGCTGAAACTTTTGCATTAAAAGAAGAGTGAAAGTTCATAGAAGTGAAGTAAAAGATATGTTATATTTATATTTTTTATAGACTCTCTGACATTCTCTAGAATATCAATAAAGATGAAGTTATTCAGCAGAAGTGCATCAACATTAATTATCAAATTGAAAAGCATCTGACAGTTATAATTAAGCATTAAGAAAGAGTTCTTAACAATATAGAAAAATAGAAGCTACATAATGCTGAAGACTCTGATCTTATTAAGATTATGCATCACTTTCATAATGAAGTTCTTGATTCTGAACACATCAATGACTTTAATTATATATAAATATTATATCATTCAATTATAACACTTTTCAACTCTAACATTGACTAGTTATATTTAAGAGTCTGTATTTGATCAGAAGAAAGAAGATGAAAAGAGTGTGATTGAAGATGTTGATGAAGCTTGTGTAATGATGTTTAAAGATGAGAAATTTTTAGATGATGATTTCATTAATAAATTTGTTCTTAATGACTTAATTAATGATGATGAAGATAATGAGGAGAATGTTGAATTTATTAGTGATGAAGAGAGTAGTAAGAAGAATAGTAAGTAGTCATTATTAATTGAATAGAAAGCTGATCTTTAAAGATTAAAGATGTAAGATAAAGAATAATTAGATAGATCTTTAATTATTAATTAAAGATTTTTCAATGAGAAATCTCTTCATTGATACTTAATATTTGCTATACATAATAATTTTTGAATAATGTCTATCATGATTGATATTGTAAGAAATTTATTTTACATTTAGATACATGTTCTGTCACATGACTACAATCTTATATATATTAATTTTGAAACTCTCACAACACACTATCATCAACACATTACTCAAAGTACAACAAAGTATCATTTATTTGCTTAACTTACTACAATAACTCAACATTATGTCTTCATACAGCTCATCATTCAGTCAGATCTTAAGCAACTTAGAAAGATTATTTTTGAGTGCTTTCAGTAACAGAATTAAATCATCTTAATTAAGTCAATCTTGTTCTTTAACTTTTGCAGACACTTCAAACTCAGAGTATGTTCTTTGAAGATCTGTAATAAAGTAAGAGTTTCAAGACTGATGAGAAATAACTGTATAAAGTCAGAACACAGACATAAAGATTAAGAATTATGCTTAAATAACATAAAACAATTCAGCTTGCTCAGCAAAGATCTGACAGTTCTCTGCTGAAGTAGCTAGTAAACATGATGAAAGATTAAATATGATGTGTATTAACTGTCACAATATCATGAATTATTCAGCATCAGAAAATGATGAAACAATCATCATAAAACATCATCTGAAAAGCAGCAGTTGTCAAAAGATAAAATCAGCATCAGAAAGACAGATTTCAATCTTTGAAGTGATGAACTTAAAGATATGTTATAATTTTCAATTATAATGCTTTAATATAACACTTACTGTTTAACAGACAGCTCAAAAGATCATTGTCAAATTACTTAACTTTATTTTTGAAGTCTTTGATCAGCAGATTCTTCAATTCATTATAGTACTCAATATATTCTTTTATGCTGTTGAGCATATAGAGTTCTGAAAGCTCATTTAAATGTATTATGTCAATATTAAGATTTTAGATCAAAGCAAGATTGCATAACTTCTTAAGTATTGTGTTGTGAATGTTTAAAAAGATGTATTTACAGAGCTTAAGATATAGATTAAAGTCTTTATTGTATTTAATGAATAAAGCAGTTCAAATCATTTTGCATTTCTAGACATTACTGCATACTTTATTGATGCTGAGTAAAAGTACACAGAGATACTTTTAGTCTTTAGAGAACTAAAGAATCAATATAATGATAAAAATCTTACTGAATATGTTCTTAAGATGTTGAAGAAGTGAAATCTGACACATTAATTGCTGATAGTCATAGCAGACAATACATTCAACAATTATATATTATAATATCATTTAAGTTAACTTTTAAGTTAGAAGAATATCATTTAAAGTAATGAAACTGAAATCATGAACTGCATAATACATGTAATTCAGCTTGCAGTCAGTCAGCTATTTACATATCTGAAAGTGAATGCAAAGAATGATTAGCTCATCATTACATTTAATGATGATGAGCTACAAAATTTCACAATTAACAAAGACTACTTCTTTAACATCATACTGAAAAAGATCAGTATATCTTTTCTAACACTTTATTATAATGCTTATATCTGTTAAGTTAATATTTTAACAAAAGTCTCATATAGATTCAATTATTAACTATTGTCATTATGACATCATCATAGTGTCTAGAGTTGTTCAAAGATTTGTAAAAGACAAATTCATGAAATATAATTAAGAATGTAAAAACTCAGTAAAACTCTTTATATGATATGCTGAGTTAAGTATATGAGCTATAAATTAAACTTTCTCAATGAATAGAACATCTAACTTTGACAATAAGCAGAATGAAACTTCTTAAATACAATATAAAAGAGTGACAGCATGTTAAATACATACTGTATTTTCTGAAGCACTTCAAGAACTGAACAGAGACAATGAGTATTATTAATAAGTTAACAATTTATAAGTTATGATATGCATACAATGATCTATTTGATCATCTTGAAAAACAGAATGAAGCAATTAAAAAGTTTAAATTGTTCTTCAGTACTGAGCTGCAAAATGTCATTGATGCATTAAAAAAGAAACTGACTCAATATTATAAAAAGATAAAAGTTAATTAAGAATTGTTCTGTAATCTTAATGTCATATTGAATTCATGTAATAAGCTTAACATATACAATGTAGAATATTCTTAGTTCTCAATAAATATTATATAGCAAGACTGACATATTGTTTCAATAAAGAGAAGGCTGAGAATATCTATATTTAAAGTATAAACTTAAGTTTCAACAATATTACAGAATTAACTATCAGCACTTGAAGAAAGAATCATTAAATGATGATTTGAGAATTCTTAACTTAAAGAAGAAGAAGACAATAGCAATGATGAGTTACATGAAAAATGTAAAAAAACATTAAAACATATCTGTAACAGAAGAAGTCTTAAATTATTTGCAAAAGTCTTTAGTGTCAGATGTAAACATTTTAATACTTAATTATTGAAAGCTGATGAAGAACTTAAAATCAGTAATGATACAATTTGCAAAAAATATATTTGCAATTTCTGCAGCAGATATTAAAGTCAAACACTTATTCAACATAGCTTAAGACATAATTATATATCATTGAAATTGACTGAATTCAGACACTATTAAGAACATTATGCTGATTAAATATCATGATATGTTTATTTTTACAGTAAAAGTGATAAAAAGAATTGAAGAGAGATCTGTATTGATAATGATTGTCAATAATGATGAGAAAGATTTATTAGCAGATGAGCTGAATTCAACAGTAACTGAATTATATACAGAGCTTCTATTAGATCATTACTTCAATGATAATGATCTTTATGATGATAGTGATTATGAGAACAACATTAACTTCAGACTTTGTAATCATGATCAAGATAAGAACATTGACTCAAGACTTGACAACAATGATTATGATTAAACTTTAAACATAGAAGCAATACAATTAAGCATTATAAATATCTTAAACAGCACACACTCAGAATATATAATCACTGATAATGATTATAGTTATAAGTTAAGAAAGATTAAAGATCATATGAGTTCATTATCTGAAAGATTCACTACAGTAATTGATGCATCAGCTATTAAGATCATCAATGATGACTTAATAATCATTAATTTCAGTCTTTAAATCATTTACTTAAACAACTCTGCTCAGAGTACATTGACTGTTAATATATACACAGTCTTGAATACAATACAACATTAATTAAAAGAGAAAAGTCTTCTTTATTAATAAAGTAGAAAATTGTCAAAAGCACTGCATTTACACTTAAAAGTACAGATAAAGCACATTAAGTTCTTAACTGCTTCAGTATCACAATTTCATAAGAAATAGAATCTTTTATCTGTTGATATCATTAATGATCATTTAAAGACAAGAGAAATTCATTCTTTCTTATCTGAAGATAATGTTAACATTTATCAATTCAAATGTCAGCAATCTCAGTAAACATATGCTTAACATAATTTTTAATTTAAATATCAAATCTCTTTACTCTTTTTATGCAGTTTATAAACACTTCAATTTTCTTAAATTGCTTGTGATAAGCACAAGTTACATGTGAGTTAATAGTATTGAATGAAATATTAGAATTAAACATACTTAAATGTAAAAAATAATGTTTAAGAGTCTTTAAGAACATTTAGCTTTACTTAGAGCATTAGAATTCATTCTGATTCTTTATATCTTTATTAACATTATCATTATTATTATTATAATGATCTTCATTTTTCTCATCATTATTCTATATCTTCACTGAGCCTTCTGTCTCTTGATCTGCATCATTAGTGAAGATTAAAGCTTGTAATATTGACAGTTAATCTTTGTTGTTGATCTTAATTTATAAATATAGTTAATCAGCAAGAAGTTAATAGACAATTGTAAAGAGCATTATAATAAAGTAATATAATTATGTCTGATCAATTTGTATCTCAACTTCATCACTTTTTGACATTAAAATAACAGTCTATGAAGTTTAAAATTTAGTTAGATCTCTGATAGATAAACAGTGCAGAATTAATATATTTTCTTTTCTTTTAATATTGTTTTTCTGATATCTGTGTGCACAAGTTCATCAGATTTAAGAAAAATACATTTATCATTAATGTTCTTATTCAGCATTACTTAAACAGAAAAAGCTACTATAATTTTGTTCTTATTATTATTCAGCATCATTTCTGCTTCTTTATTCTTATCTACAGAGACATTGAACACTGTTGAAAGCTAATAACTATAGAATGAAACAACATTAGCTTTTGTCTTCAGAGTCATTATAAAGAAGTGTTAAAAATATAATATACATTAATGATTTTTCTTGTCTGTTATGTGCTCTGAATTAAGTATGCTGCTATTAAAAACCTGTATAGCAAGATTTGAATTCTCATCTTCAGCTATAGTAAGTTGTTTATAGCTGTTGAATTGAATGATTCATTTTTAATGCTTAACTACTTTATCTAGATAGTTATCTCAACAGTTTTAAATATATTTGTCTGCTTTTTCAATTTAATCATATTAGCACAGACTAAATATTAAATGAAGTTGATATATCTTTTCTTTAGTTATTGAGAAAGCACTCTTTGCTTTAAGAAGCTTACACAGAGCTTGTATTTCTTTAACAGCTATAATTAAGTTGTTTTGCTGAGCAGTATCTTCATTCTTCTTTTATTCAGTGATTACATTCTGATCTGTGAGAAAGATCACTACAAATGAAGTTAAAGTTCAATATAGAATACTATAATCATTTATTAATACTCATTATGCTTACTCTCTACATATTTCTTAGCAACAATTTTCTTTCTTGTCTTGACTACATATTTTGTTCTTTAAATTCTCATCTTAATCTTCTTATATTCTAAATTATGTTTAAAATCTATATTCAATCTATTCATTATCATATCATTCTGCTCTTGAGCCTCTTTAATATCAGCATTTATGAATGCATTAATCACTGAAGAATGTGATGAAATCAATTTCTGAGTGATATCAAAATATAAAGAACTCAATAAAAAAATAAATAAAGAGTTTCTAAGTTCTTGAATATGATTTAGTCTCTGATTTAGTACATACTTTGTGCATTATAATTGAGCATTATAATAAGTGAAGTTACATACTAGATTTTGAGTCAAAAGAAGTGAAAGAAACAGCTGAAGTACTTTGAGGCAGTGCAGCATTGAATGTAAATTCAGAATAATTAATGAGTGCTTTTATTCTTTTTCATTGATTAACAAAGTCTTCTTTCTTCAGATGTGCAGCAATGTCTGAGATAAATAAATTAATTTTATTGATCTTTTTCTTTTTCTTCTTCTTAGATTGAGATGAGAAATCTGATGTATCAGTAGAATGTGTTCTTTTACTGATGAGTTAATCTCATTCATGTTATGTCCTGACCGGAGATTCCTCTGGTATAGGGGCTAGGGGTTAGAGCTTGTGATATAAGAGGGTTCCAGACACGTTGGTTTAACCGGTAGCTAGTAGTATGCTAAGTAACGATTGCATTGAACACGCCCATCTCCTTAGGGGAGATGGTCTGTCTATATATCAGGCTGCTCACCTTGCTCACTTGTGAGCACCGTGAGCCAGCTCGCTCAGCTCACCCGTGAGCACCGTGAGCTTATACTGAGCTGTACGCCTCCAAGGTGTAGCTTGCTGAACCTACGCGTCCAATAAGCCTATCAGGACGATGGCCATAACAATTCAGTAATGAGAGATGTGAAGTCTGATGTTTTTGCTATATTAATGAGTTAATTCAGTTCAGTGATGAAGAATATGAAGTTTAATACTTTTACTATATTGATGAAGATAATCTTTACACTCAGTTTTCTCTGTTCTGATGATGTATTTCTAAAATGAAAGTCAGCATCATATCTCTTCATTACTCACTTTACTTACATGATGCAGAAAGAAAATGTAAAAAACTTAATACAAAAAGTAAGATGTTCTGTAGAAAGAAAATGTAGAAAGTGTTGTGTTAAAGATAAATGAACTTGTTAAATCTTTATACTACTATTTGTTTACATGAATGCTGTGTTTTTGTTATCAGTGAATTTGTAGATAATTAAGATCAATTTAAATTAAGCTGCACAATTATTTAGATTTATTGATTCATGATTATTTCTTTTTAAGTTATTATTTAAGAAATTCAAAGCAATACATACAATTTCTAAAGTGTAGTATCTCAATCATGTTAATTGCAATTTCTTTATTAAGTATAGATCTTCTCACAGTAAAGAAACTGACATTAAAATTATATTGTATAGCATGACAGAGTCACAATGAAAGTCAAAGTTACAAAGCAATATTAAGCAGATTCTAAAGCTTGTGAATTTGACAATACAAGATTTATTGAAGAGAACAGAATATGAATTACAGATGAAGATGTATAAGACAGAATTAAGTTTATGAAATGAAAGCAAAGAATAGATTGTCAATCATGACATTTTTAAAGAAAAAAATTGAATCATTAACAATTCTTTTTCTTTCAAATCAGTTTCTGCACAAAAAGAGTTAAGTGAGTCATATGATTGCATCATTAAATTAAATTAAAATGCTCAATTTTAACACTCTCTGATCAGCTCATGCAATGCAGCAATAACAGTATTGATAGAAGCTACATTCTTTTATTTTAAATTTAGAATTCTTCTTACTGCTGATTAAAGAGATTTTTAATCAGTACAATGACAGCTTAAAGTGAAATCAGTTAGTCATTACAGATTTGTAGAAGACAAGTAAGATATATCTTCATATATTTTTTGAAAGTATAAGTTCTTGCATATTAAGAATCTCTTTCATGACTTATTTATGATATAGTTGCTGAGCTACATAAGAAAGAAGATCTGATAATATTAGAGAAATTGCAAAAGATAAAAGCAATCTTTTATACATTGCAGACTTACTAAAAAGATAAAGTGTACTAGTTAATGTATTTTTGCTCTGTAGAGAATGAGTGATCTGATAATTAAGTTAATAATGCTTATATATAATGCTTATAAAGCAAACATGTAGTCAAACAAGAAGAGTTGTGCATAATGTTAATTAAAAATGTTGCAATAGTAGCTGCTGTCAATATAAAGCTGCTTAATAACAGAAGCTAACTAATTTTAATTTAGTCTGAGCTGTCAAGAATAGTCTGATCTGACTCTGTCTGAAACCTGACTCTGCACAGAGTTAAGTTAAGTTGCAAAGTAAAACTCAGTAAGTTAAGTTAAGTTCTAAAATCTGAGCCTAACTCAACTCAACAGTCACTCTATACTCTATATTGATTTCTTTCTTCATATTTAACAAGAATTCTCTTATTGCTTTAAGATTCAAATTTAGTCTCTGTTGTTCAGATCTTCTTTGATATATATACATATACTGTGCATTTAAAACATCAAAGATGTCTAAGATTAATGAGGTTCACTGATCTATTCTTATTAAGAAATTTGAACAGTAGCTAAATTGAGATCTTGTTGTTTTCAAAAGCTGACATTAAGAATTGATTAAGAAGATAGCATGCTGTTTTAACAGTCTCTGATCATAAAGTTTTAAAGACTTCACTATTCAGAATTATAACTTTAACTTTTGCTGTCAAAAGTTCATTACTTCTTTCTGTCATCTCATTCTGCTTCAATTCATAAGAGACTGTTGTTTCATAGATAATTCTGAGACTTCATAATCATTTAATGATGAGCTCATTTTTAAATTTCTTTTCATTATCAAGTTATATTCATACAATTCATAAATTCATCTGAGTAAAAAGCATATTAAGAAATCATTCAATTTTGTCTTTTGCCTGATCTTTTGTTTTCATATTACAAACATATTGTCAGCAAATAAGATCATCTGTGAAGACTATATATCACAAGAACTCATCATATGCTTTTAGTGTGACAAAACTGATAACATTGATGTGAATCAGTTCAGTCATCTTTGTAACTTGATTTTGTAATTCTCTTAAGATCTTTTTCTTTTGATTTGTCCTCATGCAGACATCACACAAGTGTAATAATGTTTTCATAAGTTCTTATAAGTTAAGTCTCACTATTTCAGGATTTTTTGATACATTATTAAGATTTGAATTCTCTATATGATCAAGACATTAATGTCAAGTAGTTCTTGAGATCTTGTTATCTTTAATGACTGACATAATCTTATTCTTGTTTACAGATTTTCTCATCATTAAAATTTAAAGATAATATAGCTTGTCTTTGTGTACTGTGTGATCAAGCATACTCTTTACTTTGTTCTTTAGACATAGTAATCTGTTCTTAATTTTGACTGATATTTCTTTTGTTTTGACTGTTTCAATTGAGAAGAGATTGAGCCTCATATTAAGCATAAGATAAATGTTTATTAAAGTAATATTTTAAGACTTTTCATCACTGTTCTTTAGCTGTAAATTAATCATTTCTATCTTTTAAGCATACATCACTTCAGACACTTCTCTTATAGAGAGTCTGTTATTGAATATTTTGATCAAGCTAAATGCAGAGAGATCACAGTACATATATTGTGTTGCATTAAAGTCAGCTATTTATAACATCTTATTAATCACAAGACTATAGTTCTTTATTACAGTCAAGATCACTGTGTTCTCATTATACTGCTTATCTTTAAAACTTAAGAATTTCTTCTTCTCTTTCTCTTTCTTCTTTTTAGTCTCTTGCTTCTTCTTTATCTCTTTAGACATCTTTTCTAAGTGTAACTTTCAGTAATTGTTCTCAAAGTAAACTGCTTTCTTACAGTAAATACACATCTCATTCTCATTCTTACTCTTATTGATGTTTCTCTTCTTATTCTTTCTCTTCTTGTCTTTATGATTTCTCTTTTTACTCATTAAAACAAGCTTCTCATTTCTTTCTTTGAGACACTCTTCATCAATTAATTCAGCAATCAAGTCATTAAGAAATAAGATCACATTATGAGCTCTGAAGCATTTTATCATTACTCATTGAGGATAGAAGAATTCTAAATTCAATAGAAAAGTAATGATCTTCAGAGTTTCATCAATGACAAGATTAAAGGCTGCAATTTCTCATAAGAGTGTCTTATATTTCAGAGCATAAGCATTGACAGAGAAGTATTGATTAAGTTGACAGATATATAGATTATTGAATAGAATATATTTGAGATTAAATCTATAAAATAAATAAAGATATGCAAGATAATTTCATATCTCTTTTGCTGTTTTTATGTCATCTATGATGACAGTGATCTCTGAGCTGACAGTAAGAATAATGATGACTGTGATCTTGTTGTTTCATGTGATTCAGTCAGCTCAAGTAATGTTGACTGAGATTGTCAATGTAGTCATCATTGTTTTAGATATGAATTCTTCAGTCATTACTGACTGACTTGAAACATCTAGCTTTGATGAGAATTCAACATCATTCTTTACTATTAAATCTCATAATTCAGCACTCATCAGACTGTATTTAATCAACATTCTTCATGACAGATAGTTTGTCAATCTCTTAAGTTTTGTAACTTTTGAAAATGTGAGATCATATGACATTGTAGTCATTTTGTATGATGAGAACACCTAAATTAATGATGAAGTTGTTTTCAACATAAAGATCTAACTTTAAAATGATCATGTAAGTTGTTTTTGACTGTTTTATCTGTGAATTTATAACAGTTTGATGTGAATAACTTCTCATTATACATTGAATTCACTTTATCTCTTAAAGGGCTCTTTTTAGTGTTCATAAAATAACAACAACAACAAGATGTTTTTCTTTCACTGTTTTGAATAGAAACAAATGACTTAATGAATGAATTTTAAAGAATATTAATACACATTCAGGCTCATAACTTGTCAAACATAGAAGAAGTGACTAGTGAAATGAATGTGTAATCATAAGTGTCTAGCTACTCTATGAAAATGTAACTCTATAAGAAGGTCTTTAATTGACAAAAGAAAAAACTTTTATTCATAGCAAACTGTTTATTCTAGCAAACTTCACATGTTTCTAAAACCTCTGTAGGGCTCTGAATCACTAAGGTAACAGAATGAGGCATGATGTTTTGACAATTAGAATAGCATTATTGTGTAATATCATTGCTTACTCATCTCTTACTAAGCATCTCTATTTATGTCTTAGTCATCATTTTCTATATATACTCTACATAGCATAAACAAATAGAAACAACTTTCTACAGATCAATTTATATCTGATAGCATCAAAGATTTAAAACATGCTTTTAAGCAGCTCTGAAGCTCAGGCTTCAGTTTAAGTTAATTTGATTTATATTTTAATTATGAAAGTTTTGATGCAGTAATACATAAATTATATATTCATTCTCTCTTCAGTGCTCACTGCTACTTCAGTATTGAGACTACAGAATAAAGAAATGAATTTTTATGTTATATTATATAAAGAAAAGTTCTATTTTTCTTATATTGTAATATGTTCAACAGCAATTTAAATCAAATCAAAATTGATTTATTAATTAATGTCTTCAATTATTTACAATCTCTCAGTATAAAGCTTAACTCTATTTTTATAATGATAAATAAACTCATTATCATTAATTAGTCAACAATGTCAAAAATGACTTCTTAAGCTGATTATAAGACAATAATAAGTTAAATTGCATTTCTTCAAACTTAATTAAAAAATATTTATATTAATTAATTAATTTTTAGCTTTATGTCTAAGATCATATTTCTATTTAGTGCAGCTTTAGAAACTTAAGAAATATTTAATGTAATAATATCTTTCTTTATAACAGTGTTTAAGAATTCTCTGAAGATGAAGATATTATTTATTTATAAAAGTAGTTGAAAAGTAAATGTTACAGAGATGTAAGTTCTTAAAATGAAAGCTTACTTTTAATTTTACAAAATGTTGACAATTTGATTTTTAAGTGATGAAGCAAAGATTATTGTTATGATCAGTTATTTAAAAGATACTGCTAAAGTATGATGACTTTAAAAAGAAAAATGACTTTAAGTCAGAGAAAACTCATTAAATATTAGATCTTGTTAGATATATAACTTACAATAGCTATGCTATTAGTGTGATGTCATCTTTTAACAGATTATGAGCTCAAGTTAATGCAGTTGTTTCTTGTTTAAAATCTCAGAGAAATATGAGTTTAGGTTATCTTATTAGTGATTTAAGTTCATGATAAGAAAGTAAGCTCAAAGATTATAAATTTAAACTGTTATCTATATAAATTCTTTATATCTGTGAATCAGTCACAGGCTGATTGTGAGTTAGAAGAAGTGTTAGATATATAACTTATAATAGCTATGCTATTAGTGTGATGTCATCTTTTAACAGATCTTAAAATATAAATAACTTCTTTTTAGCATTTCTATTGATCTTTGAAAATATTAATGAAATGAAACATTAATGTTGCTGTTATGAGGCACTGAAACAAATGAAATTGATTTAATAATATAAAGTAAAGTTTATAAAGATTGTATAACTTCTTCAGTTTATATCAGTTAAATATAAACAGAAATGACAGTTTACTCAGAATTTAAAGCAAAAGATTTAATTTAAACTCTAAAAGTATTTAGAAACTGAAGTGACTACTTTTAATGAGTTAGTTTAACAAATTAATTGAATTGAACAAAGTCTTTAAGAAATACATAATGAGAGTTATTTTAACATTTTTAATGATTTAAATTTAAATTATAATAACTCATTGAACAATTCTTAAGATCAGTCTTAAAGTCATAAAAGATTAATTACATCTAAATTAAATAAGTTAAATACAAAAGCTTATTGAACCTGATGTAAGAAGAATAAAGTGTACTTTTATTATAAAAAGTTCTTGCATATAGTTAAAGATTGCTGAGACAACAAGGATACAGATAAGGATAAAGATAAGAATAAGAATAAAAATAAGAAGAAGAATAAAAATAAGAAGAAGTTAAAGATTGTTGAAGTTGATTTGAATGATTTGAAAAACTAAAGTTATTCATAAATACAGAAGTGTTTATAAACAAGTTAACAGAAGCTTCTATTCAACTCAATAATAATTTAGATTAAGCATCTGCATTGAATGACTCAGAACTTTTATTATTAAGTATAATCTTTAGTTAAATCAATGTTCTCAATTTGAATTCATATATTCTTGCAGATTACATTCAAGACAGATTGAATAAGATAAACATGAAAGTATTAATTGATTTAGATGTAAACTGAATATATATCTTCTTAACAGTTGTCAATTAAATGTTAATTAATAATCAATATAAAATTAAACTGCTTAAGATATTCTTATTAAATGAATAGATCATTTAATCAATCATAAAGCTAATTTTTCATCTCAAGATAAATAGCTTTCAACAACAATTAAAAGCATAAATTGTGAATCTTTAAGAATATGATCTCATTCTAAGATTAATCTGACTGAAAGTCACTAATTCTCAGATTAATTGAGCTACAGACTGTATAACAGTTCAGAATTGACAACAAAAATATCATTATCTATTTCTAAAAAAAATGATAATGAGCTGTAAATAAATTGACATTAAATGTGATTAAAGAGTACATAACTATGAAGACACTTTAAAAGCACAGAACTGTCAAGCATTTACTAGTGATTTAATAGAACTTAAAGAAGTCAAAAGCTGAACTGTTAACTATTATAAATGAATGACAATGAGCTGTAAATGAGTTAACATTAAATGTAATTGAAGAATGTATAACTATGAAGGCACTTCAAAATCACAGAACTGTTAAACACTTACTAATAATTTAACAGAACTCAGAGAAGTCAGAAGCTGAACTGTTAATTATTATGAATAAATGACTATAAGCTGTTATTGAAGAGTTTCAATTCATATTTAGATCAACTTTATCAAATAAACTATCATCTAAATAGATATTTAAACATAGCATTGACATCAACAATGTTAAGCTTGTCAACATAAATGCTTATTTTCTATTACAGCTATAGCTGAACAAACAGACTAAACAGATAACAAAGCTACTGAATAAAGATTTAATTTGTAAGTTTATAAGTTTATGAGGCTTTCTGATTCTGTTTATTAAAAAGAAGAAGAGTACATAGTGAATGTGTATTGATTATAGAGTGTTGAACAATGTTACTGTTAAGAATGAAATGAATAAGAAACTTCATTTAGTTATCTATGATGACTGAAAGTTACAAGATGCAGAGCTCAATTATTCTGTTTATAAAAAGAAGTTATTGATTATTAAGCATGCACTTTGAACTTAACAGTACTATATTGAAAATGATCATACTATAACTATTATTATAAATTATGAAGATCTACAATATTTAAAGAATACACTGCACTCATTTAAACAACTAACTCAATGAATTAATGAATTTCAACAGTATGATCTTAACATTTAATATTAATCTGAAGCTTAGACTGTCATATTAGATTTGATTAGTTATTAACTCAATTTTATAAAGAAAGACTCAGTAAATAAAGTGTTTTTAGATGCTCTGTGAAGACTAGACAATGTGAAATGAAAGAAAGCAATGATATTATATTTAAAAGATGATACAGAATCTGAAAAGTCACTGCTTTGCAAGTATGTGTGTAAAAATGATGTGATGAATCAATTTTGACTGCATTATGATTTGAAATTGAACAATTCATATTTAATTTAAAAGTAAGACAACAGTGAAGTGTCATTTCTACAGTTTCAGTATCATGTAAACTTTTTAAAACATATGCACACTGAATCTGAGCTTATAGTACAACTAAACAGAGCTCATTATATCTACTGTATAGAATAAACTTATAATTATCAGATAACTTAAATAATCTTTAATTGTTGAGAGAAACTGATTTTGAAGATCAGTTAAAATGAGTTGAGTAGGTACAGATGATTTAAGTAATTATTAATAAAATTCTTTTACAAAAGATTATTAAATCAAAAACAATTTGTAATGAAACAATGCAGTTAAGCACTACAAAGAAAGAAGACTGAGTACTTATATGAAATGAAGAGTCTCAGAAGTTTAAAGCTAAATAATTTAAGTTTTATAAGATATTAAAAATTCATTCATTAAAGATTTATGTGTTAGAAATGTCTGCAGAGCATGTTTTATGAAATTTAATTCATAATAATTAATTTATAAAAGCATATATCTTTAATGTCAATAAATTTTGAACTAATTCAGAGCTGCAAAGCAGTCTAAAATAAGCTAAACTATCTGTACAGTAATTGAGTCTTAAAGTTAATAAGATTCTTAAACAGAAAGAGTCATCATTGTTTTTTTATAAAGAACTCTTGATCATATCTTAGATTAAATGAGATTGCAGACAAAAGAAAAAGCTATATAAGCTCTTAATAGAAAAGAAAGAAGATCTTTTTTAGAAGATAATTTATAAAATATAAAAACATTATGAATGAGTAAATTCATCTATATTCTCATTACAAAACATTTTAAAAACACACTGAAGTGTTATTTCTTCTGAACTGATCTTGACTGAAGTGAATGATGTAATGAATACATTATAGAAGATTATTGAAAGTTAAAGAGATGTTGATGATTTGACTTTAACATTCATAATAGAAGAAAGATGTAATCAGAAGAAAGTGAAAGTTCTGACATTACATAGTATTGAGAAAAAACTAAATGATTAAAAATAACTTAATAAAGATTTGTAACAATAACATAATGAGTTGAAGTCAAAGTGAACAATTAATAAAGCTGAAAAGAAAGATTAAAAAGTCTTAACTTTAATAATGATTAACAATGATTTGACAATGATTTGTAAAAGAAATATGAGCTTATATAATCTACATAAGAGATTTAAGAAAAAGATTTTCATAAATTAAAAAATAATAATGTTAGAAGCAGAATACTTAATCAATTCTATGTATTGTTAATCTTTAAACTGAAATTAAGACAACAACATATTAAGAAAAGAGTTTTGTAAGCTTTTTTTAAAATAAAAATGATTAATAATTTTGTGAACATAATTAGAACTTAAAAGTAGACTTCTTCTGATTTAAGTTGTTATTATCTGCACTGAATAACAATAGTGATGTAAAGCAAGATAAAACAATGTGAATGCAAACTGCAGACAGAAATTTTATAAAATGTTAAGTAAATCTCTGCACTTACATTAATGAACTGTTGTGACTGTGCAGTAAAGAAGAATGTAATATCATTGCTTACTTATCTCTTATTAAGTGTCTCTATTTATGTCTTAGTCATCATTTTCTATATATACTCTACATAGTGTAAACAAATAGAAACAACTTTCTACAGACTGATTCACAGTTGCTATTGAGGCTCTTTTCTCAGAATGAGACACCATCAAACATTGAATTGATAGAATTAGTTAGTTGACTCAGATGAGTGATGAAGACTGTTCTGCTTTGAAAGCAACAAGTTCATTCACTCTTGTAAAGTTCATTTCACAATATTACTTCTGTCTACAGACACACGTCTTGTCTGGCATGGCGAACAGGACTGCAGAGCCCTAAGCATGATTATAAGATGAACACTCAATTACACATATAAAGTCATTGCAAAGCTGTTGGTGAATAGGCATTGGAGAAGGGTCATCTCCAGATGTTGAGTAAAGCAAAGATGATATACTATAGTATCGAGAGGACAAGACAGTTGAGGCCTAAATTTGATCCCTTGAGATGACTGCTGTTCTCATCCCTCATCGATCTAATTTGGAACAATTTGGCATTCCTCTGTTAGAATAAGGAGCGAAGATATATTTCTGTCGAAGCTCGGCGACAGCAGCCTCTGCTTTACCAGCGCTTCTATTGGTTCTCTGGCTTATTCTGTGACCTGGAATACCGTTTAGCAGCTGATAGTGCAGAATATGAGGTCAGGAGACGAAGATGCTCTCTCTGTTGACTGGGATGAATTCATGTCATCTCGTTGGCGCTCTCTCCCCGGATCCTGTTGCGAGGCACTTAGATATCATCCTGAAAGGTTGAAACGAATCTAGCTTGCCGTCGTGTTACTGGGCTGATGGACTCTGAAGCCTAACACAGCAGGTCTCTCCGGAAACAACAGTCACAGAACATGCAAGCTCGAACTCAACCACAATGACCTGCTGCCGACTATCCTATGGGATGAAAGTTGCTATTCATGGCATCAGTGAGGTGACAAGCTGATTGAGGTCCTATGCCGAAGCCTTGTGCGAGTCAACTTGCGTTCGAATCAATCCCATTGCATTAGGGCTGGAGAGAAGATTCTGATGATGGATGGATTTTCGTCGAACGTCTATAGGCACATAAACATACTTCCCGATTAAGGGTTTCCCGGTTCGTCGTGGAACGTCTCCCATAACTCACTAGCAAGCCAACAGGAGATATACAATGGCTATGCTACGCTTGTCACAACCTTGTATAGAATATTATACTTGGCCAACCCTTGACTGGATATGCATTAGTCTCATTTGGATGAGAGAAGGGTCTTGGTGATTCTCGTTGAACGCCTACTGGTAAGTAAACACATTACCCAATTAGGTTTTCATGGTAACATGCGTTGAACGTCTACAAGTCAGCAAACATATTACCTGATTCGGAGGTTTGGAGAGGTTTCTCATCGAACATCTACCACACAACTGAGTACCTAAAAGGAGCATACTGGTAGGTTGAACCACCCCTTCAATAGCTTTGCGCTATCAACACATAGAACTGGGGGCAAACGAGTGTTGGGCGGGACGGTAATGAATGAGGGCTAAGCCTCGGTCCGCCCACGCACTCAACCAACATCTTCTCCACAGACCGGCTGCTCTGACTTGGTCGCTAGACGTCGTGGCACATTCTAGCATGCATGGACTGGGATCAATCAACGCCCACGACTTGCCGTTAGCCCTCCTCCTTAGCTTCAGCCTGAACTACCGTGAAGTCTGCCTTCCTAACCAGCATGTTCAAGAATGTTGAAGATAGGGTACTTTTGGCGGTTCCTGTGATGTGAGCAAGTCAGGAGTGCTGGTACTCAGCGGAGAGGACGTGGAGGTGATGGACACCTCAGTCCTTCCCTCTGATTGGGCTTTGATCAGTTTATCGAGGCGATAGTGTTCTAGACGTACACGGCCAGCACCATATCAGCGCTCTCCCTAACTCATTTCCATGTTTTGGCAAACTTGCCCATCCCAAACCGACCCTGCCACAGCCAAAGTCACGTCTTGAGCGCCGTGAATGAAGCAGCAGTCAACGTATTCCCAGAACCTCCTGATCAGACCATCTTGAACTCTCTGTTGATCCCGCGCCATTTCAAGCAGTGGCCTATTTCAAGCAGTGGCCTATTTTCCTCAACAGCAGAATCTGAACGTCCCTGAGAAAGAATGACATCTCTACCGCATGTAATTTCATGCATGATCAAAGCCAGCGTCGTAGTATATCATCGTCTGAACCCATCTCTTCCACTCCCGTGGGCTTGAAATTGCCAACGTTGCTCTCAAGGCCATCTCTCGCCCTAGATCGTCTCTCTAATCAATTCCGCACCAGAAAATCGACGCTCCAGAATTCACAACCACACCCAGGGACTCGCAGCACAGTGGGCGATGTGTGCAGTCCCTCAACGGCAGAACATCGCCTGACTTGTACCCCAAACACCCAACGCCTCCCTATCGATCTTCATCCACCATGACAAGAGTCCAGACAAGGCAGAAGCTCCCAGCTGACATCCAAGAAACAGCAGAACGACCCCCCTGGCTCATCATCTTTGACGCTTCAAATCACTTCTTTGACTCAATTAGGGAAGAGTGGTGTGCTTTCCGGTGAGACGGTGTGGGCGGGCAAGAGAGACACCGACGAGCCACCTTGCTTGCTCTCCACTCTCTTGAGGGCAGGGGTTGTCGGGGCAAGAAGGACTGGGTTTCGAACAGTGTGGTCGAACGACGGCACGTGTGCTGGTGGACGGTCCTGTCTGTTTGTTTGTCGGATGACTTCCAGTGTGTTCTTTACTCTTGGGGGGTATTGGACGGGAGGATGGGCCGAGGACGCTCAGATCTAGATCCAGTTTTAGCCCTGACTGACAGACACCCTCCCAAAACAAAACTGTACTTCGGAAAGCAAAACACCAAAAAAACATCAAAACGTGAATTCCAAAACTCGCGGCCCCACTGAAAGGAAGAAACACAAATAAAAATACTAAATCAAATAAAGCGATCCTTACAAGGAACTCAGAAATGACAAAAGGATTCAAGCTTGATTTCCCAGAATAAATCCTGAGAAATCAAACTTGCCTTAGGGAGTCTCGAACACCGGCCCAACGAATTTCACGTGGTAGATAGAGCTCTCGGAGCCCGGCCCGCAGTAACGATCAGACGGTTTTTCCACTCTGCCATATCACCCTCGGTGAGAGGAATGAAGCAATATTGATATATGACCCTTCTTGAGGCACTACCCCACCATCCCTTTTGAGGAATAGACTCACTACCAAGCATAACACCCCTACACCCCACTCTCAGTATTTCTACTTCAATACTCTTGGTTAAAATGCTCGTCTAGAATTACGACTACCTTCCGTTTAACTTCGTCGTAGCAAAGAACTGAGCATCATGAAGCTTTGTTCGAAGAATTACTGCAATTGAAGAGAAGAATGTTCTACTTTATTGGTATCACGAGAAGAGACAAACAAAGTCATTACAAAGTATAAGGTAAAGATTGCCTATCCACCGACCGCCCAAGACACACCCAATCAGTTTGGTATCGAAAAGGGAGCGATAGAACGCCTCAATGCCAGATAAGTCATTGCCTGATTAAACGCACTCAATATCGCTCATCGGCCGCAATCCAAGGCTAGCTCAAAGACACAATCTAGACCGTCGTCACTGCGGGGGTGGTAGTCGTCTCGGCAACCCCATTGCGATGAGCGCCAGTGGTGAGGCCATCGTGATGCTTATCGTGCATGACCGGGGCGCTGACACCCGGAACCTCATCGTAGTCGCGGACGTGCAGGCCGAGTCTGGCGGGATCGATGTTGCGGTGGCCCCATAGGAGGAGGGCGCCGAAGACGGGCTTGGCCATGATGTCGAGGATGCCGTAGAAGACGGCCTCGGAGTCCGGAGAGATGACGTTGCCGCCCTCGCAGAGACCCCAGGCGATCGGGTACAGGAACCACAGGAAGATGGTCCAGCAGCCGCAGATGAGGAAGGTGCGCGACACGTCGTTGCCGAGCGCGGCGGCGTGCTTGCGCGCCACCCAGGTCACCTGCCACGCGACGAAGAGGAGGGCCATGCAGCCGAAGACGAAGTATCCCCACTGTCGTCAATGAGTCAGCTTTCTAGGAAGTTGGCCGGTATATGGGAAGAATGGGAAGGATAGTCGTACCTTGTAAGAGGAGTGCACAAGAGCACCGACGAGGCCGGTGATGATCATGATCTCGTCCATCAGGAGGGTGAAGAGGATGGTGGGCCACGGGAGGCCGGCGGTTAAGAGCAAGTCCAGCAGTAATAGAGGAGTGGTGATGACCCTTCGGTCGCGTTAGAATGATGCTCTTTGACGGATGTGATGGCGAAAGCTCACCAGTCAATGTAGCGGACATAGAAGATCTCGCGGTAGAGGCCGGACACTTTGGGGTTACTTCGCATAAACTCGACACCGATTGGCGTCCAGCCAAGGTTGGAACCCATGGAGAAGTAGGCGATGGCAGCGACCATGGTGATGGAGGCGGTGATGTAGTGGAAGACACGGTGTGTGCGGCGCTTGGTGAAACTCATGCCGATGAAGATCATGGTGGATACGGCCATCACGGCAGTGACAGCCTATCGTCGAGGTTAGTAAGAGGTATCATAGATGTTTTGGATGGAAATATCTTACCCAATACCAATCCGATCCATGAGTGGTGATGGCGATGTCGGCTGTTCCGCCGTTGTTCGTGTTAGGATTCGCGTTCAAAGCGTTGTTACCCATCTTGGTTCAGATCACTTGATGGCTGTCTGGTAGCTCAGCAGCTCAAAGGAACGGAAGGCTTGGATGAATTGGATGAAAATGTTGTTGGGTAAATAAGCCGTGTGTGCTACTGGACGGTGTGAGAGGGATGTAAAGAAATGTGGGTGAGGAATGTAAGTTATTTGAAGAATGGCTGGGTGGCTAGCTCAAAAAGGCGCGAGTTTGCAGCTTCACCGTCATGACATATTCACTTCCACACGCGACCTTAAAGGAGAGCCAAGGATGATTAGTAATGTCTTGTGCTCCCGCGCTCTTCCACAATATTAATGTTACAGAATTGCCTTTCCGCTACAAGATAACACCGCAGTCCGAAGCCCGAATGACGTCGGGCTGGAGCTGTTGGACATGTTTGGAGTCGCGCTGCCAGGTATTCTTAATAATGAGATATCCATGCTCTTGAACTTGTCTGTAGACATTCGAAATTGCTGATCTATCCTGTAGCTATTGCGTAGTAACTTAGCTGCCATATAAGCAAAAGCAAGAGTAAGAGTAAGAGCTCGAGCAACAGCAACAGCAACAGCAACAGCAAGAGCAAGAGCGAACGAGGATTCGATAATCCCGAAGCTAGCCGCATCGTCGATTCCTTCCTGCATGTAAGAAAAATCTCATTGGCGACAGCTCCTTTCGTCAACAGGTAATGTGATTGTGATAATCGTGGCACATTATTAGGTAATTTAAGAGTTGTGATGTCAATGATTATTTTGACTTTCCAGCAGCTCACCGTAACAGGTTAGCAACCTCAAGAGACACACTTAACACAGGGTATTTAAGTTTCGGCTATCTTCGCTGAAGCTGCCGCGTGAAGCGAGGACGGTGCGAAAACCTTGATTGGACCACTGCCGGGAAGGATAATTACATAAGGTAAGGTAGGAACCTGGAACCCTTACCATATCGAAAGTCTCTCGCAGCTCGAGCATGGAATGTTAATAATGTAACCTCATGTACGAGTAACAGTATACGTCTATCACTCTCTTTTAAACGGAGACTTGACTGGTGTAACCTCGTGACTCATGACTCGAAGCATTGTGTCATACCTTAGGTATGCAGGATATGCAGAGACTTCATGCGCGTATGGGGTGAGCATAAGGTACCTAAGGTAACTTACGGATGTCGCACCCCTTCTCGTGACCACTGTAGCCGTCGGTAGGAGTTCCCACTCCATCGGAGCAGTAAGCATGATCTCCTGAAAAGAAAATCCGGACCCATCACCTGGCCTGAAAACTTCCTCGATATACTAAGCTATCGCCACTAAAGCCCCTAGCCTAGCCTAACGGTTGAGATCTCGGCGACCAGACCCGCCGCTCCGAATCGGAAGTCGCTTAGGAACGGTTGGCGTTAGGTACCTTACCTGAGGTACCTTAGGTAGTTGCCACGAGGGATCCGACCCAGGGTCTCCAGGCCAGGGTTAGGGCTTGGGTGTCACGGACTTATCGACCAAGTAAACATGATCCTCCGCGCATTGACACCCACAACCCTCTGATCCCGTATTCAATGTTGATCGACGATGTGTGTCTCGCCAATGAACCCTCATGAAACCCTCCGTTTACATCGACGCCTATAACGCCGTGCTCGTATATCTCGAGTGGCGCTGGCGAGATACGGCGATATGATCTGCCCGCGTGCACGGTGCTACCGTACTCTCCGTCGGAGCCGGCGGCCCAAAACCCTGGTGCCAGCCCTGACGCGTGGAGGTGACGGATGGGTCATGAAACGGGCTGGGGGTTGAAACGGGCTCAGGGTCCGGCCGGGTCAGTTCTGGGTTGGAGTCAGAGGTGGAGGAGAGTGCGCGGTGTTATACGCACGTACGTCCCCGCCGTCGACAGGCCAGGATTGTGTATATAACACCCCGCACTCTCCTCCTCCTTCGCTCTGACTCCATCCTGAAAGATCCATCGATCATCACCACCGACCACCCACCACCCCAACCAAACAAAAATCCAACCAACCACCCGACCCGAAAAACCAACAATGCACCTCCCAACCCTCCTCCTCATTACCACCAGCGCCATCCTCCTCCTCTCATCCCCCGCCCTCTCCTTACCCGCACCGGAACCCCGCGCCGACATCGGCCTCTCCAAGCGCGGCGGCGTCGGCTGGCTCTGCGGCCGCGACGGCACCGACCAAGCCACCTGCGACGCCCAGCCGCCCGACCTGCGCGCCCAGTACCCGTACTGCCGGTGCGCCATCCCCGTCATCGGCACCGTTGTCGGTGGGGGGTTTACTATTTACGCTTGCTGCTAGAGCGGTTCGGGGGTGAGTGTTGAGGGGTGGTGAGCGGGGAAGGAGGGGGGACGTTTGATGTGTGGTTGGCTGACAGGCGGCTCGACAGATAGCTCTCGTGGACCCTAACCTGTTCGTGCCAAGGACGGGGCTGTTTCTGGCTTTTGCTGACTGAGGCGCGGGGAGGGATGTGAATGGGGGAGAGGCGGTGCGTTAGGAAGTTGAGTGTGGGGTTGATGTTGGGCGAGGAGCTGGGTTGGTTGTTGTACTGGGTTAGGTTAGGGGAAATCGAAAGGTGACTCTTTGTGGATCTGTATGCTTGCTTGATGTTGTGATTGTGATGTGGAATGATATATGATTTAGCTGTGACAGTGTGATCTAAGGTAAGCCTGTAAATGCGCCTCTTCCGTGCATGAGAAGCGTAATCCCACCCGGTTGAGTTGCGCCACTCCAGTACCACCACACATAAGAAACCCCATCCTGTCTTGGCCGTCTTTGTGTCTATGATGTCTATACCTGATACCGGACCAAAAAAAACACCAACAGAAAGACGAGCGTTAATAGTGCAATGTGAAAGTTCGACAAGATTGGTAGTGTATGTATCCTGTCGATCTCTTTGACCGTCTTCCCTTGACTTTTACCCTTTGGTCGCCACGGTGCCAGTATCTTAAACTCGTCCAGTATCTGTTCAGTGGTGACCTTGCTGCCAGCCAGGCAAATCGGCACACCAGTTCCCGGATGCGTAGAAGCACCGACGAAGTGCAATCGATCGATACTCGGGTGCTTGGTACTTGGCCGGAAAGAAAGGACGTTGAAGAAGGAGTGGCTCAAGCCGAGAATGGCTCCTTTGTCCAAGTTGAAGGTATCTTGCCAGCTCTGCGGCGTGTTCACAAACTCCTTCACCACCGCCTCCCGCAGGCCTCGAGCGCCCGTTCTCGCCTCGATGGTCTCGAAGACCGTCGTCCGAGCCTTGGAGACCATGGCATCCCAGTCTTGCTTACTCTGCGGGTTCAGGCCCTTGCCTACCTTGTCGTCGAGAAGGTGTCCTACCGGGACTAGCACCACGATGGCGTCTTTTCCTTTCGGTGCAGCTGTCTCATCAACGCGCGATGGGACGTTCACGTAAAACGACGGCTGCTTTGGTATCAGTTGATGCTTGAATATGTCGTCGAAGCTTTCCCGGTAGTCGTCCGCAAGGAAGATGTTATGTACTTTCAGCTCCGGCACCACTCGATCCATTGCCCAGTAAAAGCTGATACTGCTGCAGCTGCCCGCTCTCTTCTGAAGCCGCACCGCTCGTCGAGACGGCGGTAGCAGATTGTTGTATGCATAGACCAGATCGGCGTTGACGACCACCACATCCGCGTCCAGCTGTTCGCCGGACTCCAATGTGACCCCTCCGGCGCGGCTTGCGGAGGACGAATCTGCCGGATCCAGGTCAATCCGGACGACCGGAGTGTTCAACCGGTATTCTACACCCAACCTCGACCCTACATCCACAAGCGCTTGAATGACCCGGTGAAAGCCACCCTTGGGGTACCAGATGCCCTCCGCCAACTCGGTATACTGCAGCAGGGAATACGTGCCCGGCGCGTCGAACGGGGACATCCCCATGTACATGCTCCCAAACGTGAAGACCCTCCTCAACCTCTCCGTCCAGAAATACTTGCTCGCTCTCGAATAAATGCTTTCGAACGGGTGCAATTCGAGCAGATGCCGCAGGAAGCTCGGCCTCGCCATTGAGAACAAACTCGTGAAATTCTTCTTCAAAACGTGCGTGACGCTCAACTCGTAATGACGATGCGCCTCTTGCAAGAACCCTAGATACCGCTCGAAGCCATCCTTGCCTTCCCATTTCTCGACTTCGTCCTTCATGCGCGACACGTCGGTCGATAATTCAAAGGCCTCGCCATCGGAGAACCACAGGTTGTAGTTGGGCTCGCATTTCATGAGATGCACACCTTCTGCTTCTAGACTGGTGTCCAGGTCGTTGAATACCTCTTCGAATAGCTTAGGTAACAGCAGCAGAGACGGACCTTGGTCGAAGCGCTGCACGTGTGATCAGGCAAACTCGAACGAAAACGTCGTGGTGATGCGTTTACTCACGTATCCCTCCGAGTGTATCAACGAACATCGTCCGCCGGTGAAGCCGTTCTTCTCCAGTACAGTGACCTTAAAGCCCGCTTTTGCAAGCCGCGCCGCTGTGGCTACGCCGCCTACCCCAGCGCCTTGGTGGTGGAAAGTAAGTTAGCTGTACGGACATGGTAAGTGATATACAGATTCCTACTGCTTGCCTACGATGATCGCCGTCTTCCGCACTTCCTTCCCTCCCATCGTCACGAAATGATTTTTGTTCGTAAAGGAGAACTTTTACATTTCTTAGGTTTTAGTCCTTTATGATGACGTCCGAGATATCTATGTCGATCCGGGCCAGCTTGCGCTAGTCGGTATTGGTGCAGGGTTTTGCCCGCCCAGGGCCCGCCTGGCTCGACCTGAATCTTACTAAGTTACAGCACCGATTCCACACGAAGCATATGTGGAACCGAGAGACTCTGATTCTCATCGGTTGCCGTTATCCAGGAGTTTTTCCATCTATCCCCAAGAACCCATTATGTGAACATAAAATACATTATCTACAAGACGGTACAAACACTTTCCAGGTCCTTTACCCTTACATTACTTCTTCAACGAGTGCCATGCAACCCTCAACCTCCGCATCTTAGGTACAGTCGCCCTCCCGGCCTTGATGCGGTAGTTCTTCTCGGTCAAGACCCGGCCGATTTCCATGTAGCTCTCGACGGCGACCCGCATTGGACCTCTGGCTTCTGATGGAAGTTCCTCAATAGCACCCCTTGTCTCATTGTAGATGCTCATAGCCTCGTCCAAGAGTTGTGATCGGATCTTATCGACCTTTGCACCTCCAGGATTTTCGAGCACGTCTTCCGGTGACAACTGATTCTCCCTCAGCCAGCTTGTAGGTAGATAGACACGCCCAATCCGTGCATCTACGGCGATGTCCCGAGCGATATTGACGTACTGCAAAGCTATGCCCATGCGACCACCAGCTGCGGCAAGACTTTTGCGTTCTGAAGCCGAGGCTGAAGTCTTGACGTGGTGGTAAACAAGCTCAAGACATAGCTCCGCCACCGTTCCAGCCACCCGAGCCGCATATGTCTCCAGGTCGGCTTGAGTTCGGATGGGATGTCTTGAGAGTTGGGAGGAAAACTCGAGATCGGTTTCGAAGCCTTTTAGGAGACTGTAAAGAGGAGCAGAAGAAAGATAGGAGGTCGGTAGTAGTTGAAGCGCACTTTGTACCTGCGCTGGGAATGTTTCTATAACGAATATGTCTACAGACACGTGCTTGATCGTCTCTGTGGATCCGTACGCGATGTCCAAGAAGGCCGAAAGCTGATCGATCCACTTTCTAGCCTCGAGAATCGAAGGAGCATTATCAACTAGGTCGTCTGCTACGCGGCAAAAGGAATACCTAAGGTATCTAGTTAACGATATACTGCTTTCTAGGTGCACAGGCGTACTCACAATAAAATCAGATCTATCCGTAGCCTGCCCTGGAACACGCCACTAGCAAGGTAGAAGCTGCGACTCTTCTTCCTCAATCGCGCTAGTGCTTGAGAAAGGCCTGTGATGCGATTCATATCATATCGTGACGTCGGTAGTAGGAGAGCTTCCACAAGGAGCGTTGGAGCAGGGAGTGCGGGGATTGAAGGGTATATCGAGGGAAAGGCCTCGAGTACCGCGACCGCATTGTCGAAAGCAACAAGACCAAAAACGATTAGGGTGTTGGTCGCCAAGAAAAAAACAGCTTCTCTACAATCTGGTCAGTGTGAGCTTGAGGGAATCGGCCAATTATGGCTAGCCAAGACGCACTCTATCTCCAGCCCATCCCAGATATGCAATCCGAGCTTCGTGCCTGACTCAATGACCCATGTTCCCCGCCTCAATGCTAACGTATCAATTATCCAAAGATACAGAGTAGGAAGTGCCACAGGCAAGAGCGTATTCAACAGAGGGAGGCCAACTATTAGTTGGTATGCCAAGCTCCTGATTTTGTCAGTAATGGCACTCTCCGTACGTTGACAACAGGAGTTCTGCGCATCATACCATAACAGCAAAAGAAACGGACCAGCCCAGACTATGATCAGCCCCATGTACATCCCTTCCCCTCCACTACCGACCTGGCGCGCGCCCCAGGCCATTATGCCAATTAGGACCATCTGGCCGACCTTTTTCAATCGGCGCAGGTGTTCGCCTTCTATAGACCCTTCCTCCGCACGCAGGTAAATGGGATGCAACGTCGGCTTGCTCACAAGGAGGTAAAGGAGAGTGGTGGTGTAAGTCTGAATCACAAAGAAAAAGAGCTCTTCGAGCGGTATGCGAAACAGCGTCGGACCAATGATTGCGTTCTGAGGGTACGTCCATATCCGGGTGCGTATAAGGTAAGAGTCCCATGGTGTGGTTGAAACAACTGCAATCTACACACCCATCAACGAGCTTGTTAGTGAATCCCACAGCTTGGGAGACACAAGAAGCGACGTACGGTTACAAGAAACAAGACCTTGTATACATCGAGGCGTGTAAACAAAGGCCAGTAAAGGAGCGTGAGAGCTACAGCTGGCGGTATCGTGTAGAAAAGGTGACTGCCCAGCTTGAGTGAGTATGAGCGGTTAAGAAGAGGTTTGGAAATTGTTGTCTTCTTACACCAGGGCATAATCATAGCCCATTTCTTGAATGTCACCGATGTGAGACTGCCAATGCGCTCATCGTCGCAAGTACACTTTCAACCCAAGTCAGGAAGGCTGCTTTCGAGGCAAAACTGGTTCAGTGAGCAAGTTGATAACTCTCGGTACTAAGAAATCGTTTAGATGAGGTTCGTTTGCCGTTGTCGTTACTCGTGTCTCGTTACTCGATATCGCGTAGATCTGGCCTCTGGACTGGACGATAGAATCGTAAGCACCGGACATCTCGGTACAAGTAATTGTATTTTGTACCTTACCAACAGTGAATAGAATAGAATATAATACCTTACCTTACCTAATAATAAGGGTCCACAGGCTTGCCGGCCGAATCCCGCGGAGCCGAGATGCGAAAAGTGTAAGGTTCAACGGCACGGCTCTCAAACTTCGATGAGGACCACCTTTAAGCTACGTCATACCGCAGCTCTGAATCGATCTGGTATGAGTACCGACCTCCTTAAGGTACTGTAACAGGAGGGGTACTGCTGTACCTTAGGTACCTTACCTTACCCTACCCTGTGCTTCCGAAGAAAGTGCTTGTCATAACATTATTAGCTTTATATGAACGACCTTTGAATGGTGCAGTGATGAGATCACATGCTTGGCAGCCGTGGGATAACTCCATTACCCATTACCCACGCGATATGTATGCATTCTTCACTCATTCTTGAACTTCCCACCACGAGAGACCACGATCAACAACATTTCGTTTCGATGCCTGTATTTCATGGCTTCTATTGATGGAATGAAGAGGAAGAGAGAGAAAGACACAGCACATCCGTCAGTCTCCTCAGCTAGAATCCCCTTCTGCCCAGAAGAACGCTTGCACTGACGACGAAGCTGCAGATACCTTACGGGCAATTTCGCGCCCATTCACCAATGTCTACCTCTCACGCCCTGTTCCTACACTGGAATCATCCCCGAAGAGCTCATTGGCGGTCAATATGTGCGAAATGGAGGCAACCCGGTGACGAACGAGGACCTGGGTCGTGATGCTCATTGGTTTGACGGAGATGGGATGCTCAGTGGCGTCTCCTTTACGCGATCTACAGAGGGAGAGGGCGGTGTGCGGCCGGAATTCGTCAACCAGTACATTCTGACGGACCTCTATCTCTCGACTATCTCAACAACGGCGCTGAAAACGCCGATCCTGCCCAGTATCGCTACGTTGGTAAACCCGCTCAGCTCTCTGTACGGGATCATACTCCGAATCATCAGAACCATATTGTTGGTCTTGTTGTCACATCTTCCAGGCTCTCAGCAGGCTATTCGGAAGATCAGTGTTGCAAATACCGGTATCCTTTACCACGACGGAAGAGCGCTTGCGACTTGCGAGAGTGGACCACCTATTAGGGTATCATTGCCAGGGCTCGAGACCGTTGGCTGGTACAACGGTAGGAAGGCAGAGGGTGAGATGGTAGGAGAGGATGGAGCTGGCTTCGGCGGGCAAGGCACTCTAAGCTTCATGAAAGAGTGGACTACTGCTCATGTAAGCCTTGCAGGGAACTCTTTTGCCGTGTCCAAGTACTGATCTGAGTAGCCTCGCGTCGACCCTGTCAGCTCTGAGTTGATATTGTTCCATTCCAATTTCGCGCCTCCATATGTTCATTACTCCATCATTCCGTCCTCATGGAACCGTACCCAAGCTACCCCGCTTGAACTTCCCACACGCCTCCTCAACGCCACTGTTCCTGGGGTATCGTCCGCAAAGATGATGCACGACTTTGGCGTTTCCAAACAGAATACAATTATCCTCGACCTTCCGCTATCACTTGACCCTTTCAAGCTAGCCAAGAACGAACCCGTGGTGTCTTATGACCCCTCTGGTCGGTCGCGCTTTGGCATCTTTCCCAGATACAGTCCCGAAGAAGTCCGATGGTTCGAAACGAGCCCTTGCTGCATATTCCATACCGCCAATACATGGGACAACATCACGGTCAATCCCAGCACAGGCGAAGAAGTGGTGCTCTCGGTGAGCATGCTGGCCTGCCGTCTCACCTCGGCTTCGTTGGTTTACAGTGCTGGGGACATTGCTGCTCCTACCCCACGGCGCAGTACGGTCGAGCTCGAAGAAGAACAGTGCCGTCTCTACTACTATCAGTTCTCGTTGTCTTCGCCTGCAACAACAGGAAGTCAGAACACCGTCACGGATCAGTGGGCTCTTAGCGCCATTCCCTTCGAATTTCCTTCGCTTCGCAATGATGCTTCCATGACAGCAGCAAAATACATCTACGGTTGCTCCGTCCGTGAGTCAACTTTTGGCGCAGCACTCGGGAGAGCGGTGAAGATCGACTCCTTGGTCAAAATTGACGTTGAGACGCTCATCGAGCGTGGCAAGCGAGATCCTCCCGCGCCGGTGGTTGGCTGCGTCGACCGCCGGAGCGTGTCTGATGTCTTGGCATCGTCAGATCCAGAAGATCCCATCAAAGTGTTCAAGATGCCAGCCGGTTGGTATGCACAAGAATCGCAATTCGTGCCGCGTGCGAACGGCGAACTTGAAGATGATGGATGGATTCTCTCTTATGTCTTCGAAGAGTCGCAGCTTGACTGTAATGGCGATTGCCGGCCCGATGCTAAGAGTGAGCTGTGGATCATCGGCGCCAGGAACATGAAAGACGTCATCGCAAAAATCCATCTCCCGCAACGCGTACCGTACGGTCTTCACGGGAATTGGTTCTCCGAGGAGGAGGTTATTGGCCAGAGACCAATCAGCATGATCAGGGCGTTACCGAACGTGCGGCCAGGAAAGGCCTTGGACAGCAGACCCGAGTCGGCGGTTTGGGATGTTTGGATGGGCATTAGATCACACCTTGAGGCGTTCTTGGGATGATCAAGCTTGGCAGCGTTACGAAGCACGGCATTTCTCTGGGCGTTTCGACATCCTCATGTACCAAGAGCTGTAAGGTATGGTTGCTCCTTTAGCTGCGCTCAGCAGGCTACTAGCTGGCTACGCAGTGATAAGTAGGTCAAGAATTCATGATGTCTAATCGAGAAGTACGGATAGTCAAGGGCTTCATCGATGATTCCTTGAAAGGTTTCTGGCGCATGTTTCATCTAGATCGTATCTTATGTCCATCTTGAACTTGGGCGGCGAAATAACTTCTTGCCTAATGAGGTCCAAGCTTTACCATTCAATGAGGGTTTCTGGAATTTTTTTAGAAATTTGCCAGGTAAGAGTGCTGCGCTAGAGGCAGGTGAGCCAGAGCCAGAGCCAGCGCCATGTGAATCAGTCCGTAGAAAGTTGTTCCTATTCGTTTACACTATGTAGAGTATATATAGGAAATGATGACTAAGACATAAATAGAGGCACTTAATAAGAGATGAGTAAGCAATGATATCACATTCTTTTCTACTGCACAGTCACAACAGTTCACTGATGTGAGTACAGAGATTTGCTTGATGTTCTGTAAAGTTTCTGTCTGCAGTTTGCATTCACATTGTTTTATCTATCTTCATGTTACTATTGTCATTCAGTGCAGATAATGACAATTTAAATTAAAAGAAGTCTGCTTCTAATTATGTTCACAAGACTACTGACTATTTCTATTCTGAGAAAAGCTTGTAAAACTCTTTTCTCAATATGTTGTTATCTCAATTTTGATTCAAAGACTAACAATACATAAAGCTGATTGAGTGTTCTGCTTCTGGCATTATCATCTTTTAATTTATGAGAATCTTTTTCTTAAATCTCTTATATAGATTATACAAGTCTGTATTTCTTTTACAGATCATCATCAGATCACTGTTAATCATTATTAAAGTTAAGACTTTTTGATCTTTCTTTTCAGCTTTACTAGTTGTTTACTTTAACTTCAACTCATTATGTCATTGTTGCAAGTCTTTACTGAATTGTTTTTAATCATTCAGTTTTTTTTTAATACTGTGTAATGTCAGAACTTTCACTTTCTTCTGATTACATCTTTCTTCTATCATGAATGTTAAAATCAAGTCATCAGTGTTTCTTCAGCTTTTAATAGTCTTCTATAATGTGTTCATTACATCATTCACTTCAGTCAAGATCAGTTTAAAAAAAATAACACTTCAGTGTGCTTTCAAAATGTTCTGTAATGAGAGTACAGATAAATTTATCTATTCATAACATTTTTGTATTTTATAAATTGTCTTTTAAAAAAGATCTTCTTTCTTCTTTATTAAAAGCTTATATAGTTCTTTCTTTTGTCTGCAATCTCATTCAGCCTGAGATATGATCAAGAGTTCTTTATAAAAAGACAATAATGACTTTTTCTGTTTAAGAATCTCATCAACTTTAAGACTCAATTGCTGCACAGATAGTTTAACTCATTTAAGACTGCTTTGCAGCTCTGAACTAGCTTAAAATTCATCAGCATTAAAGATATATGCTTTTATAAGTCAATTATTATAGATTAAATTTCATAAAACACACTCTGTAAACATTTTTAATGTGTAAGTTTTTAATGAATGAGTTTTCAATATCTTATAAGACTTAAATCATTTAACTTTAAACTTCTGAGACTCTTCATTTCATATAAGCATTCAGTCTTCTTTCTTTGTAGTGCTTAACTGCACTATTTCATTACAAATTATTTTTGATTTAATAATCTTTTGTAAAAGAATTTCATTAACAGTTACTTGAACTGTCTGTATCTGCCTGATCTGTTTTAACTGATCTTCAAAATCAGTTTCTCTCAGCAGTCAGAAGTCATTTGAGTCATCTGATAATTGTAAATTTATTTTATATAGTAGATAGAATGAACTCTGTTTAGTTGTATTATAAGCTTGAATTTAAGCTGCAAAAAGTGCTTGTGATAAGTATTTATTTTATAATTAAGTTGATTTACTCATAAGATATTTTGTAAGCATGAAGCTCAACATTTCATTTAGATTTTCTATCTTTTCATTTGTGCAGAGATGATAGAAAGTCATTGTTCTATATTGAGTTTTGAGCTTTTTCAAGTAGTAGATCACAACACAGCTAAGAAAGTTCATATCATTATTGAATAGTAACTCTCTCAGTAAATTATAGTTTGTAAAGATTTTATTACACAGAAAATCTGTAACTGTTGCTTCTGTTGCATCTAAAACAGCTTTAGTCACAGATTAGCTTGTAACATAGTTAATTATCATTATAATTCAGCAGTTCTCTTAAGATATTTAAGATAATATGTTTATCATATTGATTCTTCATCTTTTAAATGATAATAAGTTCTTGCAAGCTAAATATGAATGTTCTTTGATCTCTTAATGTTTTCAGAGTTGTTGAGCAACTTAACAGTTAAAACAATGTTTTATAAACAATTTAATATTCTGCAATAGTTCATGTCATCAAGCTTGAAGTTAAATAACTTTTAGCAGTTCTAACACTTCTAAATGCTCATATTTGATGTATATATGTTTCAAAAAGTCTGCACAGTACTAAAACTGTAGAAATGATGCTTCATTGTTGTCTTATTTTTAAATTAAATACAGATTGTTCAATTCTGAATTATAACACAGTTAAAATTGATTTGTCACATCATTTTTGCATACATACTTATAAAGCAGTGACTTTTCAGATTCTATATTATCTTTCAGATACAATATCATTGCTTTCTCTCATTTCACATTGTCTAGCTCTCACAGAACATCTAAGAATACTTTATTTGCTGAGTCTTTCTCTATAAAATTAAGTTAATGACTAATCAAATCTGATATAACAGCCTGAGCTTCAGATCAATATTGAATGTCAAGATCATACTGCTGAAATTTGTTGACTCATTAAGCTAGTCATTTAAATGAGTGTGATGTATTCTTTCAATATTGTAGATCTTCATGATTCATAATGATAGTTGTAGTATGATCATTTTCAATATAGTACTGTCAAGTTCAAAGTGCATGCTTAATGATCAATAGCTTCTTTTTATGAACAGAATAATTGAGCTTTGCATCTTGTAACTTCTGATCATCATAAATAACTAAATGAAGTTTCTCATTCATTTCATTCTGCATCAGAGCACAGTCAATTGCCTATTTAGAAGTGTTCATTTTGATAGTAAATGATTTGTGTATAACTACTTAAATAAGTATTAATTTAAATGTAAGTGCATTCTTAAGCTGTTGAAAGACACTGTTACATAATGTATTTCAGACAATGAGTCAATTCTTTTTTATACACAACTTAATGTTGTTCTTCTTAAGCAAATTTAATAGCAATGCTGCAATTCATGCAAATTCTTGTACAAACTATCAGTAGTACAAAGTCAGTTCAAGAAACTGCTGTACATAATGTGCTGTCTTCAGAGCAGATTAATTCTTAATGACTGATATCTTGATAGAGATTGACTGTAGTGTGTCTTGTCTCATAATATATTTACAAAACTTAAGAATTTTCATCTTAACAGTGCACTTACTAAACTTAGCATATGTTAGATATATAACTCATGATAGCTGTGCTATTAGTGTGGTGCCACCTTTTAACAGGTTATGAGCCCGGGTTAGTGCGTGATAACTTGTGTAAAGTGGCGCCTAGGCCACCTCTGCCGGTGGTTCAAGTCCATGGTGAGGGAGTAAGTCCAAAAGGTCATGAGTTTGAACCGCTGTCTGTGCGCACCCTTTACACCTGCAGGTCGGTTGCGGGCCGATCGCGGGTTAGGGGGAGTGTTAGATATATAACCCACGATAGCTGTGCTATTAGTGTGGTGCCACCTTTTAACAGCATATAGCTTATGTTTCTTTAAGATATCAAGAATGATTTATAAGTGTTTTTAATGATCTGAAATTGAGTCAGAAAAGATCAGTATGTTGTTAAGATATATTAGGCAGAATTTGTTGAGTAAGTTCTGTAATATAGAGTTCATCATTGACTGAAATGTCACTAAGACATTGCATAGCTCAAAGAGCATAGTTGTGAACTCATATTTGCTGTAATAAGTGTTGAAGACAGTCTTTTTTGTATTGTTTTCAGTTATATAAATTTAATAATAGTCTGAAGTGAGATTAAGCTTGATTAAATATCAGGCTTTGTCAATCTGATCTAGACATTTCTGAATTTGAGAAAGTAAATATTCATTTTTAACAGTAATGTTGTTTAATGCTCTGTAATCAATGCATATTCATCATGTACTCTTCTTCTTTTTAACAAACAGAACTGAGAAGCTTCATGAACTTGTAAACTCACAAATCAGATCTTTATTCATTAATTCTGTTATCTGTTTAGCCTGTTTGTTCAGCTGTAGCTGTGACAGAAAGTAAGCATTTATGTTGACAGACTTAACATCATTGATGTTAATGCTATGTTCAAATATTCATTTAGATGATAATTCATCTAATAAAGTCAATCTAAATACAGATTGAAACTCTTCAATAATGACTCATAATCATTCATTTATAACAGTTAACAGTTCAGCTTCTGACTTCTTTAAGTTCTGTTGAATTACTAATAAGTGTCTGACAGTTCTATGATTTTAAAGTGTCTTCATAGCTGTGCACTCTTTGATCACATTTAATGTTGACTCATTTACAGCTTATTGTCACTTTTTTAGAAATAGATAATGATATTTTTATTGTCAATTCTGAACTGTCATACAGTCTGTAGCTTAATCAATCTGAGAATTAGTGACTTTCAGTCAGATTAATTTCAGAATGAGATTATATTCTTAAAGATTCATGATTTATGCTTTTAATTGTTGTCAAAAGCTATTTATCTTGAGATAAAAGATCAGCTTTACAGTTAATTAAATGATCTGTCTATTTAACAAGAATATCTTAAGTGATTCAATTTCATATTAACTATTAATCAACATTTAATTGACAACTATCAAGAAGACATATATTTGATCTACATCTAAATCAACTAGTACTTTCATGTTTATCTTGTTCAGTCTGTCTTGAATGTGATCTGCAAGAATATATGCATTTAAATTGAGAGTGTTGATTTAACTGAAGATTATACTTAATAATAAGAATTTCAGATCATTCAGTACAGATGCTTCACTCAAATCATTATTGAGTTGAATAAAAGCTTCTGTCAACTTGTTCACAAATACTTCTATATTCATGAACAACTTTAGTTTTCTGAATTGTTCAAATTAATTTCAACAATCTTTAACTTCTTTTTGTCTTTATTCTTCTTCTTATTCTTATTTTTACTCTTATCTTTATTCTTATCAGTGTTCTTGTTGTCTCAGCAGTCTTTAGCTATATGTGAGAACTTTTTATAATGAAAGTACACTTTATTCTTCTTACATCAGATTCAATAAGCTTCTGTATTCAACTTGTTTAATTTAGATATGATTGATCTTTCACAGCTTTGAGATCAGTCTTGAGAATTGTTTAATGAGTTATTATAATTTGAATTTGAGTTACTGAAGACATTAAGATGATTCTTATTATGTGTTTCTTGAAGACTTTATTCAATTTAATTGACTTATTGAATTAACTCATTAAGAGTAGTTGCTTCAGTTTTTAAATACTTTCAGAGTTTAAATTAAATCTTTTGCTTTAAACTCTGAGTGAACTGTTGTTTCTGTTCATATTTAACTGATATAAACTGAAGAAGTTACACAATCTTTGTAAACTCTGCTTCATATTATCAAACTAATTTTGTTTGTTTCAGAGTCTCATAATGATGATGTTAATGTTTCATTTCATTGACATTTTCAAAGATCAGTAGAAATGCTAAAAAAAAGTCATTCATATTTTGAGATTTAATATTTAACAGATCTTCTTCAGTTTGAAGTCATTCTTCTTTTTAAAGTCATCATACTTTAACAGTATCTTTTAAATAACTGATTGTAACAATAATCTTTGCTTCATCATTCAGAAGTCAGTTCATCAACATTTTGTAAAATTGAAAATAAGCTTTCATTTTGAGAATTTACATCTCTGCAGTGTTCACTTTTTAACTATTCTTATAAATAGATGATGTCTTCATCTTCAGAGAATTCTTGAACACTGTTGCAGAGAAAGACATTATTACATTAAATATTTCTTAAGTTTCTAAAGCTGCACTAGATAGAGATGTAATCTCAGACATAAAGCTAGAAATTAATTAATTAGTATAAATATTTCTTAATTAAGTCTGAAGAAATGCAATTTGACTTGTCATTGTCTTATAATTAGCTTAAGAAGTCATTTCTGACACTGTTAGCTGATTAATGATAGTGAGTTTGTTCATCATTATAGAAATAGAATTGAGCTTTATACTGAGAGATTATAAATGATTAAAGACATCAATTAACAAATTAATTTTGATTTAATTTGAATTGTTGTCAGACATATCACAATATAAAGAAGATAGAACTTTTCTTTATACAATATAGTATAAGAATTCATTTTTTTATTCTGTAGTTTCAACACTGAAGTAGTGATAAGCACTGAAGAGAGAATGAATATGTAATTTATGCATTACTGTATCAGAACTTTCATAATTAAAATATAAATTAAATCAGTTCAGACTGAAGCTCAAGTCTCAGAGCTGCTTAAAAGCATGTCTTAAATCTTTGATGTTATCAGATGTAAATTGGTCTGTAGAAAGTTGTTTCTATTTGTTTACACTATGTAGAGTATATATAGGAAATGATGACTAAGACATAAATAGGGGCACTTAGTAAGAGATGAGTAAGCAACGATATCACAGCCAGAAGTGGTGCGGATAATCGAAGCGCCAAAGCCATGGAGGGCACCAGTGACACAGATGATCTAAGCGCAGGTTGCAGAGAAACAGATTGCTACAAGAGGAATAGAAAATCATTGCTCTGTTCATCAGTTCAAATAGGTTTCTTGAGGCAGGCTTGCGCAGGCCTCACGACCAGTTACAGTACATTAGAGTTAGTCTTCGTCGTATTCTCGGCGCAATGAAAGGGATGAATCACCGCCTGCTAGTCATCAGTGAGTAGCCTTCACCCACATCCAGAAGGAGCATTCAGTCCTCTGCTCTTCCTTAAAGGTCACTATCATTGTCAATGACATAATCATCATCCCCAAGATCATCATAGCTATAATCATGATCCCAATCATCTTCAATGTCACTAAAAGACCTGTCAGTGCCCCACTCTTCCAAATATTCTGCTGCACTCATTGTTCATCTGTGACTCTCCATTTTCCTTCTTGTATAACCACTTGAGCCGTCCTCATACACCCTGACAATGATCTCTTGTAGGGACGAAATGGCTCTGAAGCGAGTAGCAACCAGCGTTAACGCCTCAGTAACGATCTCGGGGTTGTCTAGTGTGTTGAGCCTAAGCTTCATGGCATTTGTGCTATACAGAGATGTTGTGAGCGTTCTTAAATTGGTGCAGTCTCTCTGGATGTTGGCGAGGATGCCAATGCTACCCTCCTCAAGGGTGGCATCTTTCGGTTTTAAATAGACGAATTTCGGAAAGTTGACACAGACATGTCGGATACAGTCTGTGTTGTTAAGGCCGATTGTCCCGAGGAACGAGGCTACTTCCTCAGGGGTGGCCATAGTAAAATTGAAGCGATTCTGGGCGTAGAACAACTAGCTGACTTCGTGGTGGACAGTTCTGTTTGCGTGGAGGAGCCCAGGTGTGAGCTCCTGTCATTAATTGTAATCCATCCAAGGGTTGATTGTTCTTGGTGCAATAAGCATAGCTCATATACAGCTAGGAGCCTCTTTGTCACAGAAAACAATACCATAGAGCCAAACACTGTAGCCACCTCCAGATGCAACACCGACAACATCAGATTTTCTAAGATGACCGCTACCTCAACTATCAGCCACTGCAGCGACTACCCAACCCTGTAACACAAGCCCTACTTCCCTTGCTCCTGGTCGATATCTACCTCAGCATTCCGATAAACTTCCATGGTCGCAATAGCGTCTTCTACGCTCGACGGTCGACCCTGCTTAATCGGACGACCCAGCACCTCCAGAGCCAGATTCTTAAGACTTGGGCCTTGGTGGGCGCCGCGATTGGCGTATTGGCGATACCTACTAAACTTTTGTGTGTCGCGGACTGTCATGTCGAAGGTGACAGGAGTGAGCAGCAGAGCAACACCCTGAAGCCATAGGATGTGAGAAGGCAGATCCATTGAGATGACCTTTAGATCTTTTTGAATATCGTGGCCGATCGCAATGCGGCCGCGGAGAAGCTCAGTCAATTGAGCCTGAACTTCAGAAAAAGGTTGAGCGCCGTTCTGCAAATCAATGTCATTCCAGTCGATTCCGGAAAACTCTTTATCGGTGTTTGTGATGTTGATGGGCTTGGGGTAGCACACGAAAGTGTCAAAGATGGTTTCACCCTCGTAATTGACAACAGAGACGCGGCCGAGGACCTGGCCGATGTTGGACCGCATCATTTCGCAATCAATAGCCATTTTCTTGGTAAGGGGGTTGTAGTGTGGGCCTACCGGCTTCGTGAATCCATTTGATATTGTATGCATCTTGGCCTTTGGTTAATGTTGATATTGATCTGATCGATGTTGTGAAATTTGGAAAGAATGCTCTGGAGTTGAAAAGGAAAGTAGCAAGGACGATCTCCAGCAACTTGATCTTGATTAAATCTGGGTGTGTCACCTCGTGATGTGTTGTATTCATGCATGCATCATAACCCTCTCAAGCAATAATTGCTGGAACGTAGGCAAAATATGATCTTATGCCTGCTGAGATGATTGGAGGCCGATGTCTTTAACGTGATTCAGTATGACCCGTGTCGTGATGACCCATAGATGACCCTACAACTTCTGCCTGACCCACTAGTTCACTGAAGAAATTGAAAAGAATGCCTGCTTTATTATAAAGTTGCTGCTGAAAGAGCTTACAATCACTCAATCAGGGCAAGGCTTCCTCAAGACATACCAGGTAGATATCCTTCTTCATTGACGCGACATCGGGCTTGCAGGTCTGCAGCTTATCAACTTCATAACAGCTTCCCCATACGTCCCCATCGTCATTGCTATCTTCAAAGTTCCGATCCACGGATGTATGCATCCACAGAAAGTACGCCATTAGCTGTTTTTCAGCATGGCAAGCATGGTACTCTTCCGGAACTCGTCTGCCATATTGGTCGAACCGCTGTAGTTCATGTCCAATAACTTTGCAATATTTCATGACTCTTGAGGTCCAGAGATTTCAGTTCAAACATCCATCACTATTCCTGACTTCCCCTGCCGTATAACCACTTACAGCAGCGGCTTGTATATTGTCAAACGGCCTACCACGGTCTAAGAACGCGAATGCTTTGCTCTCCTTTGCCATATGCGTCTCGAAAATAACTTTGCTGAAAGAAACTTGTGGCCTATGTGCTTCATTCCTCTCTATAATGCGGAATGTATTGTCTACCTTGCATTTTGTCAAGGCACTTTTTTCGATATCTCTTTCTGGCTTCAATGCCCAATAGAGATCAATGACCTGGTTCAGCCCTTCCTTCCTTTCCTTTATTATTTGGAGGGCACGATTCCTGCTGTCCACCTGTTCCATAGCGTCAGACGATCCCATTCCTGTGGAATATATTGAGGTCTTGGCCCTTGACCATTCCAATTGACTAAGCTCCTGGAACGCAGTCTTCGCTCTTTGAATTAAAGTCGTACCGTTGTTGTCATTGACGAATAATGAAGCACCAAGCCAGGCTAGATAAGATGCTGTTTGGCCATAGCCATTGAGGGTAGTGAGCATCAATGGAGTTTGTCCACTGTTGTTGATACTGTCTAGCTCAGCACCATGCTCACATAGTAACTTCTCTGCCAATAAAGTAGAAAGCAGCTCTCCCTCCTCATTGACTCTTGGGTCCTCTACAGCTATTCTTAGAATGTTGGCTTCAAGGGGCACATAGTGAGAATTTGTAGAAAATAAACAGTAAAATCTGTCTAAATTCTCTTCTTTCTAATCATCATTCACAAAATTGATTTTGTTGCCTTTCTCAACATCATCATCATCATCATCACTATGACAAAACAAAAAACTCTTACAAAGACTTCTTCTGTAAAGAAGAAGTCTTCTGTAATGCAAAAATCAGTATTCATATCAGTATTCACATCAGTCTGTTCACTGAATCTTAATAACAATCTTATTGAGATTCTCAATCTCAATATTGCTGTCAATAAAGATTCAATGTCATTCATACAATATACTGTGTCTTACACAGTATATCTGAACAGAAAATTAATAAATGAGAATTTGAATGTCTTTAAATTAAATAAGAGAGAAAAGAGCTTTATATAAAGAATTTAAGATCTTAAGCAGTCAGCAGTAATCAAGAAATACTGTAATGAGAGAAAATACTTTTATTATAGACATTAAATAAGAATTAAGATCAACTATTTAGCTATAAAAAAGAATATTGTGATCATTGTGATTTTTAAAAACATAAATAACTGACAGAAAGTGAAGAATCTTGTTAAATTGTAAAACAGTAATAAAAGAAAAGAAATAACAGTCATTATAAGAGCTGACTGAGATAGAAAGACAGCAGAGAATATCATTACAGTAAATAAGAAGTCAGCAAAAAAAAAAGTTGTGAAGAAGAAAAATAAATTTAAATATTAAATATAAATTTATCTTCTTTCTTCATTGATTTCTAATGTCTTTGCTAATAAATATCAGAGAACAGCTACTGTGATATATAAGAAGAATGCAGATCAATGTGTAAAGACTTTAAAAAACATTAATTATACATTAAATGTTATTGTTATTTATTATTAATGTGATGACAAGATATACTTTAATTATAATCACTACTATCTTTCTCACAACAACATTCATAAAATTCTTAACTCTACAGCTATTCAAATGTGAGCAAAGACTGTTAATAAGAATAAAGTAACAATTTATGCATTACTTATCAGCATAAAGATCATGTTAACTGATCAGTTAAAGAAAAGAATTTTATTATTAATTACATTGTTTTCTTTCTTTTTTATGTCATCAATATTCATAACATCTTCATCATCTTATCTCATTCAAATTTACACTTTTTCATCAACATCAACATCAACATCAGAAATCTTTATCTCTGCAGTTTCTTTTAGTGATGTTAAGACTATATTAAGATTATTAACTTCATTAATTGCAACATTACAGTGTTCTTTTTCTTCTTCATAATCTTTACAGTCTTTACAGTTTTTACATTACATTTTATATATCTTAACTCAATACTCTTCTTCTTTATCTTCTTCTCAACTGCTTTCTTCACAGTTCATGTCTTCACTGTCTTCTTCATCATCTTCATTATTTTCATTATCTTCATCATCTTTACTGCAGACTTTACAGTCTTCATAAAAAATATATTTTATCACATTCTTATCAGCACTGTCTGCAATATCACTTATTAACAGTTTACTTAACTTAAGCATTGATTCTGAAACATAACTGCAGAACTTCTTTATTTAGTTTAAGTGAAAATACTTTATTTTGAAGACATAATTGATGAATTATTGTGATATTCTTTTAAAAGAGATATACAATTCACAGAGTATATAATTAATTATTAAGTAAATATAAAGAGAGCTAAGCATTTTAATTAATCTTGAATGACAGTTAAAGAAAGTCTTACATTTATATTAAAAGAAAAGAAGATATATAATAATTATAAAGACTTATTTTATAAAGATTTATGATTTTAAGAAGAAGCAGAAAGCATTGTAAGTGTTAAAGACAATGAGAAATGATAGTTAATTTATTATAATAATATATTTATGTACAATTAATAAAGCTGTTTCAAAAATATTTCTTTGAATTGTCTTTCATCTTATACTTCTGTACAGTCATATAAATAAATGCTGAAAACTTATTCTCAAATTTCTTCATTAATATCTTATGTTTTTGCATTCATATCTTTAATTCACTAAACAACTTCTTAATAGAGTTGTAGTCTGATGAATAAAAAGAGAGAAATACAAAAACAATACTGATTTTATAACATATAACTGTAAGCTTCTGTTACTGAGATTAGCAATAGCAATAGCAAGAATACTTATATTAATATGAAGACTTATCTCTGAACAATGTATTTTACAATTATTCATACATAAAATACTGTATAACTCTAAAAATTGCTTATACAAAGATAAGATCTTCTTCTAAATAAAAGTATTAAACATTTTTTTATTCACTTTTTTCTTGTAGATCTCTCAAGCAATATAGCTGTTAATTATATATGCTGAAAGAATGCTGTAATGCTTTTCTTTTTAAAAGAACTTCTTTATGACTGTTTACTTTTTCATAACAACTCAGTTAAACTTTCTGTCTGCAGTACAGAGATTAATGACACTTTTATTAATAAAAATTAGTTAATTAATATATTAGCTATTCAGCTGCATCATTTAGTTGTTACAGATCTTTTAAGAACATTTAATGATTTATTTTTAACATTAAAAATTATTCTCTTAATAACAGTAACAGTAATAAAAGAATGCTTATCTGCTTTCTTAATTAGTCAGTTTATTTAATGATGAGACTGACAGTATTAATGCTGATCTAAATTTCATATTTATATTAAATATATCTCTGCATCTCATTCAGATATGTTGTGAATCAATTCTTAAGAAAATTGAGTATTTTCTATATTAATTGTTAATAAATCAGATTTCTCTCTCTAAATTAAGATCTATCTCTATTATAGTAACTGTGAGTAGTCTTAATGTTCTTAATTTAAACAATTTAAATACAGTAACTGACTCTTAATTTTATAGATTTCTTCACATTCTCTTAATATACTTTCAACTATATTCTGTGATCTTTGCTATGATCTTGAGTAGTATTTCACACTTTAAATTCATTTATATATTATCTCTGATGTTGTGATTAAGACTATGAGGATGTCTTATAGTGACAGTGACAATGATGATGTTGAGAAAGACAGCAAGATTAATTTTGTGAATGATGATTAGAAAGAAGAGAATTTAGACAGATTTTACTGTTTATTTTCTACAAATTCTTGTTATGTGTTTCTTGAAGTCAACATTCTAAGAATAGCTGTAGTTTGTCAGCAATACTTGTCCATTAATAAATAAGAAACTTAAAAGATTTATGAGTGAAAAGCTTTCTATATAGGTCTTTGCTTATCTGTTGTGATGTAAGGGTTATGAAAGGACTCTGCACTCAGTTAGAGTCTGATTGCATTTCATGACAATTTATTACATATCAAGTTAGTGTACATCTTGCGCTTGGCGCATGTCATCCGCACCATCTTTAAAGTTTATGTCCCTGCATGAGGTGATCATGAGTTCCTCTCTTCTGCTCTTTCTTTTAGCTACAGTAAGGTATCGTAACTGCAACTCCTCTACATCGTACTATCAGTAGCTGTGCTTTTTGTCTGTAGTACATCAGCGTCTCCGTAGACTGCTTCCCATCGCTTCGCTACAACATGAACGACCCTGGGCTGGACGATGCGATCAATGACCATGCGAAGACTGTTGAGCAGTCACGTGCTGAGGAGGAGGACGAAGAGGCAGAATATGAGCAGTCCTATCTGGCTGCAAGGTAATGCAATCTTCTGCCTTGCTAAGCTGTAGCCCGCTCGCGGTTGACCAATCCTGCTAGTCGTTGGTGGTTCTCTTCCACGGCTTTCCCACTTGTTGCTGTAGGTTGCGCACGAACTGGATGTCCACCTGAACTCTCTGACTGCTCCATAGGGTACATTTGGGCCTATGGCAAGCGCTTTCAGCATATGCGCCCTTGTCCAAAGCTGGAGAATTTCGATTCCAGATGGTGGGACGGAGGCGCATGGGGACGCCATACCCGATCCCAAATGGTATGGCCTCGGTTGGTGGACTTGGTGTTGAACGAGGCCTGGAAGTTTGACTGTGTATAGGCTACTCGCTATCAATGGAATATCCCTTGTATTGGCACTCGGTGCTAACCTTGCTCTGCTTTTGAATATGGCCCGCAAGATCTCGTTCTCCATTGCTTTGCCGATCACTATCATCGGCTGGTACATAGCCTCGGTGCTTTTGATAGCTCTAGTGGCTGTCACTTCTTCTCAACTTCGACTCCCATCTCCTCCAGATCATGCTCTTACGCAAGCCTATTATTACGCTATCATAGCTGCCGTTTTGTATTTCATTGTCTCGTCGCTCTTGGTTGTGACGGTATATGGAGCTCTCAGAGGACACTATGACCGCGCGTTCAAGCTCACCATGAGCCAGCGGTCGCTGATGCTGCAAACCATTGCCTTTATGGTCTACCTCCTCGGCGGTGCTGCGGTTTGGGCACACATCGAAGATTGGCAATATCTTGACGCTCTTTATTGGGCAGACTTCACCCTCCTCACAATCGGGACAGGTGACTACGCACCTATGACACATCTTGGTCGCGCGTTACTTTTTCCGTACGCCATTGGCGGGATCATTATGTTGGGTTTGGTGATTGGATCCGTTCGATCGTTGGCATTGGAACGTGGAAAAAGGAAACTCGGGGCACGGATGATTGAGAAACAACGTCAAAGGCTCTTGAGAAAGATGGATAATGACATAGGCAGAGTCAAACTTACCCCCCTGTCTAAAGATAACGACAAGACGAGTGATGGCAAGACCGAACGTGAGAGACGAGAAGGAGAATTCAACCTAATGCGGCAGATCCAAAACAGCGCAGAGCAGAGGCGAAGATGGACATCCTTGTTTGTCTCGGCCAGCGCCGTTTTGGTCTTGTGGTTCGTTGGCGCCGTGGTATTCTGGAAAGCCGAGAGCAACCAAGATTGGACCTACTTCCAGTCCCTCTACTTTGCATATATCTCACTATTGACAATAGGTTATGGTGACTTCCGGCTGTTCAGCAATTCAGGCAAAGCGTTCTTTGTATTTTGGTCACTCTTGGCTGTACCGACCCTCACCATTCTTATTAGTAACATGGGTGACACCATAATCAAGGCCATCAGAGACTTCACCCTCTGGATCGGAGAAATCACGGTGCTCCCTGGCGAGGGTGGAATCAAGGCAAAACTTAAGCATGCTGCGAGGACAGCCACGAAGGGAAGGGTATTCACTGACGGATCATATCTGGAGAAGCCACCTGGAGTTCTGAGCGAGAAAAGCGAGGGAAACTCCAAGAAGCAGAATACTGGCGGAGCGGGGATCAGTGCACAGGCCGAGGAATACGAAAGGGAAGAGCTGGACGAAGCCGAAGACGCTAGGGAGAAAGGCGACGAGATCGGAGCGGACATACATTACTACCATTACCTGTTAGTCAAGGAGCTCAGGAACGTCATGAAAGATCTCGATACTTCGCCACCGCGGAAGTACACCTACAAGGAGTGGGCCTGGTTCCTTAAGCTCCTCGGTGAGGATGAAGGCGAGGGCAGCCTGCACAGGGCGCCTCCAATTGAGATCAATCAGAATGATCAAGATGGACCGGAGATTGGCAAAGGCAACACTCGAGATATAGATGGAATTACCCGACAGTGGAGTTGGTTGGGCAACCGAAGTCCGTTGATGGGCCACAAAGAGGAGGCTGAATGGGTGCTCGAGAGGCTTGCTCTGAGGCTTGAGAAGGAAATGAAGGAAAAGCGGAACAACAATCGGCACAAATCAGAGGAGGACGTCCCGGTCTCACGCAACAGCAGTAAGAGTAAGGATGAGCGTGAAAAGGGCAACCCAAGCAGTGGCAACCACAAGCCAAAGTAAGAGGTTGCACGACAGACATAACGATTGCTATTTGCTGGCAGCACGTGGATTGTTTGTCAAACGATTGCACTTTCCACCACTGATCGCATCATTCGTGTTACTCGATTGTCTGCTGGCCTACTCTCCTGTGTTGTCGCAGCCGTGTATATGTGCTCCTTTCGATCCTGATACCCTTTTACCCTTTGTCGTTTGTGTTTCTTTTCACTATCGCGTGCCTTTACATTCCTAGGTCTTGCATAGCGAAGCCTTTTGTTTTGGAGTTCATGTAAATCGGCCATCTCTGTCTGAAATTATAAGCATTGCCGAAATTGTCGTCAGAGCCTCCAGTCTTGCCCCTCATAATACCTTGAGGCCAATCCAGCAAGTTGGGCTGCCACTGGCCTAGGTGTTCCTTAGGATCTTGAGGAGGCTGGATTGCAAGAGGCAAGGTCGTCATCGAAGCGGTTTCTGACGATCCCATCACCCTGACGACACTCTTCCGCCTTTCATCGCGCTGTTGAGCTGCACGGCCGCGCCGAAAGTCACGATGAGTTCTGGAAATGGCTATAATGAACCAATGCAACTCTCAGCCTTTACTTCTGCTTGCCCCTCACAAGACGAATTGAATTCTAATTGCTACCAGTGCGTCTTGATGTATGAAGATCCTTACCAATATGATCCTACATGACGAAGGTCACAATCCCACTAGCAGACTTGATGTAGGGAAGGCATGAACGCGACCGTTATACATGCAATGGATGTGTTCGATTCTTTCTACGCTTGTATCATTCACTGTGAAGGGTCTCTGCAGCTTCACGCACATTCGGCTACTCAAGCTCACTGCGTGAATCTTACTTCACTCAATATGTTGCAATATATGACATGGCAGCCGGCTATCTCTCATTTTCTTTCCTCACTACATCTAGCACGAAGGATAACCTCTTCAACCGACGTGTCATCAACCATACCCACAAGACGATGGCAATATTCTCGCGTCAAGCATCTGGCGGCATGTCGCCAGCCATAGTCTATGGCGTAGTAGGGGTGGTCGCTGCTATCCTTGTGATAGTCGTGGCAGCATGCCTCATCAACCGACAGCGCAAGATCAGAAAAAGAGCGCGTCAACGATTGAACAACGCGAGGCAATGGGAGCTGACCAACTTCGCACCACGACGAAACACCCTCGACAACACCTCCATTCGCTCTCGACAAGCTCGCCAACAACCCTCGGCGCCACACAGCAACCCCACTCTATATAGAGATCGACCCCTCCCCCCCGTCCCAATCCGCATCCGCTCCCGCCCACCGAACCGCACCTCCATCTCCACCCCACCCCGCCACCCGCTCTCCACTCGCATCCCCGCCGCCGCCGCCGCCATCCTCCTCGACCAAGGCACGTCAAGCGACGCCTCCGCCCTGGACATCGAGCCCACCCACCCTGTCGTGAACGAAGCCTACGCCCGCCAGCGAATGGAGCACGATGCCCGCTTCGCCCAGCTCGGGTATTCCGAAAGCGACGCGATCTTAGCCAGCGACACGGGCCTGCCTTCCGACACCGGGCTCGAGGCTGAAAGAGGAAGACAACCAGACGGGAGAGAGACGCGCGAGAGGGTAGTGCAGAAAGTGGCGCCAAAAGCCCGCCAGCAGTCAGCCTCGGCGACGCCGGCGCGGTGGGTCGGCGCTGGCGTCAACGACGTCAACGACGCGAGCGAGCGCACCAGCACACCCACGCGGCCACGGTCACAGTCCCGCGGCGAGCCGAGCCAAGCTACATCTCGCTACGCAGCGCCGCATCTCTCGCCACCACCACGCCGTGGGGTCACGAACATCCCACACCCCCACACAGCCGAGCCCGGAAGATCACGATCCCGCGCCCGCCTCACCGAGCCCTTCCAAGACACGAACCCCTACGACGCTCCCGCCCAGCACGGTCTCCCCGCATGGACGATCGAGCCGCCGACCCCAACGCGCACGTCCGCATCCGCCTCCAACGCGACGCCGAAGCCGTCGTCGCCGCCGCCCTACGACGACGTCCCGTTCGAAGAGAGCGTCGACTCGTCGCGCTTCTCGCAGCTGGATTTGGGCACCTCGACGGAGGACGGGACGTATGTGTCGACGGATATCTCGGATGATCCGTGGAGGGAGGAGGTTAGGGCTAATCAGAGGGGGGCGCTGTGAGGGGGGGGTGAATGGAGCGAGGCGAGGGTTAGGTGTAGAGGGTGGAGGTGGGGGATGGGCGGGACCTCGGGTGGAAGGGGGGGAGGAGATGCGATGTGGAGGTGGGAGATGGGCAGGGTATTCTTTGCTCGATGGATGCATGTCCAGAGATGGAGGGTAGGATGGAGTGAGTGCTGGCGGAGGTACGGAGATGGCGTCTGGCGACATGCTTGTCTGTCTATGGTATAGCACTGGGGCGCGATTTCAGATGACGAGGAGGATATGCGGCGTAAAACACGACAACGGCGGGAAAGGAATCTTTGCAACGGAGGGCGTCGCTGGACGGACTATCGATTGGATCAGGAGAAGGATGGTAAAGTTATATAGTATCGATTAGACCGTACTCTACCGTGAGGTATGAAGCAGTATATGTCTATGTACAATATTCTAGCATCTATATCTGACCGAGCCCAAAACGCCACGCCATGCTCCTCTTTCTCTAAGGTAGGAAAACCCACAATGCACGGAGAGTGTCAGCCACCAGGCAGACGGGAGACTGAAATACACAACCCCCGCCCCCACGACCTACGGTATGCATCCACGCAAACGCCTCGCCTTCCGAAACATAAACCACATGCACCCTTCTAATCTCTTTTAACACCAAGAACGACGACCGTAAAAGAAAAGTGGACAAATCAGCCGGCCCCAGCAGCAAACGTGCTCCGCTCCCTCAAACGCGCCCCATACTTCCACAGCAAAAATGGCGCCGGCAGCCCCAATCCGATGGCGATGAACCCCAGCAAGCTATTCCCCCACCCGTAGCCCAGAAGATCATACATGGCCGGCGCGAAAAGCGGGAAGCCGAAGCCAGCCAAGCTCCGCAGAACCGTAGCGGCGCCGACGGCGGAAGCGGCGAAGCGGGTATAGCTATCGACGAGATACGTCTGAATACACTGAAAGCCGATGATGACGCCAGCGCCGAGGATACAAGCGCCGATATTAGGCACGATCCAGTGTGTATGGTACTGAGCGGACCAGCCGTAGAGGAAGAGGCCTACAGGCAGGATAGTGGCGCCGGGGACCATGAGGGGGATGCGGAACTCCGGTCTGCCGGTAGCGTTGTTGCGCTTCTTGAGGGACTTGTAGATGTGATCGTTGATGGGGGCGCAGATCTGGGTGGCGAGGAAGAAGCCGAGGCCGAGGGAGATGTAGTTGAGGCCGCCGACGCCGACGGATTCGTGGTAGACGCCCTCCCAGAGGCGGGGGAAGGTGGAGAGGACGAGGTAGAGGATGCCGTAGAGGTACGCCATGTAGATGGCGAGGACTTGCACAATGGGTTGCGAGGCCAGGAGGCGGAAGGGCCGCACGAGGGAGCGTCGGAGGGTGTTGGCGAGGGAGCGTTCCGGGTGCTCAAATTCGGTCTTGAGGTTGGGGTTGCCGGTTTCATTGCGGAGCCGTTCGGCTTTTTGATGCAGGAGTTTGGGCGCGTAGGTTTCTCGGAGGAAGAAGAGGCCGGAGATTTGGATGATGGCGTCGGCGATAGAGGTGGCGTAGAATGCCCAGCGCCAGGTGGTTCGCTCCGTGATGAAGCCGCCTGCGATGGGCCCAACTGCTGGTCCGAGGAGGGGCGCCAAGCTGTAGATACTGATGGACCTACCTCGCTCCTCGGCCCTCCAACAATCGCTGAGGACGCCACCGCCGATCTGAATGGTATTAGCCCCTTAATTTGGTAACGATAGTAGACGGGAAGGACGTACCGCCAAAGGTGCACTCCCGCCTAATCCACTCAGGAACCGAAACGCGATCATCTGCCCTTTGCTTCTTGACACACCACAAGCGATGTTGAATATCAGGTAGAAGAGGTTGGATAATTGTAGCACAGGTACACGGCCATAGATCTCGGACAATGGTCCTAGAAATAAAGGCCCAATCGCAAATGCCAAAACGAATATTGACAGCGTAAGTTGAATTTCTACTTCATTGGTAATATTGAACTCCTTGGCAATGCTTGTCAACGCTGGGGCAACCATCGACGATGATACAGGCGAGATGAAGGTGAAGGAGGATACGACGAGCGTGGCAGCCCACTTCTTCTTCATGGTCCAGTTCTTCGGATTTTCAGGGTCATCGGCACCGTTCCATGTCACCTGTCAGAGCAATAACGTTAGTCTTGCCCTGTGCGGGCCCCATCCCATGTGTGATATCTACTGACCAGATTCGGGTCCTTGACTGATCTTGAAGTCGCTCTTTTCTCCAATGGCGCTCTTCCAGCTTCGACATCCCTCGCATTTGGCACGCCCATTCGCTCCTCACCGACTTCATCTTGATCATGTTCTCGAGCTTCCTCGTCATCTTTCTCGGTGACTTGTTCGGATAGGTCGTACCGGCTAGACGAGCTTTCATCTTCGCTTTCAATGTCGTGGCCCGCATGGTATACCGACTGGTCGTCAAGATGCTGGGCGGAGAAAAATCGATGTAGATGAGGGCTGCTGGGCCTTGACTTTCCCAACCGAGGTCTTGCCGGCCTCGAGCCTCGGGATGTATTTGATCTTGCGCGCCCAAGGTCTGTCATGTTGTTCTGTTGAGCCTTTAATTCCACTGCGTTTTATGTGATGCCTGCGGTACTCTCCCCGACACTGGTAATGACGTTAGACTTCTTACAGACATAGTGCGGTCAAGACCTCAATGGCTTACTGCACGGAATGCTTGTAGGGCCAAAAGGGTCTATGCATGAAGAGAAGAATCTCTTGCTACCGATGCCTGTGCGGGAGACGGATAGTACTAGTATGTTGGCCATGATCGCAGACATAGAAATTTTGTTGACCTCGGCAATCCGGCACAGAAGTGATGTTGTAAGGTCATACTTAAAACTTCATGGTTGATCTCGTACGGTCGCCGACACGGAACATGCTAAGCATTTCCCGCCGCGGTAGTACAAGCTAAAGTTCCTTGCACGCACGGACGAGTACTCTAACAATCATGATGCTGCAAGAAGGGCAGTGCTTTTTCTAACGATATCAAGAATTCTCCTGTATAGTGATACAACCTGATCCCCTAATACCCGCGACAGTTTTGAACGTCAAAACTTGCTCTCAACAGCCGGATCCAAAGATCCGCATAACCCTCGAAGTCGCTGACTCCGCCGCTCGATCAAACCGCGTTGCTAATCAAGCTCAACTTTTGGAGCCTTCTCCTCTTGGACTTCTTTCCAAGCGATATGGGGTGGCTCCGGAATATACTTCAACGACATGCTGTCATGCATCGGTCCACCCCGGCCGTGAATCTTGCGCGTGTACCATTCCACATCCGGAATATCTAGCTCTGGCAATGCTCCGAAAGCCGACATAGCCGCGCAGAGCTCCGTGAAATTGACCGGTTTATCGTCGCCCAAATGTGCCAAGCGCGCCAGGTTCTGGATGTCAATGTTATGTGCGAGGGTGACGAGCGCACCGACGAATCTGACCCAACGAACAATCTCGTCTGCATCGAGCGTCCCCTCGTGCTGACGGAACTCGATGACTGGTTTATCGGAGAGAAGTGGCATGAAGTTGTACTTGTAGAAGTGTCGGAGCTTTGGATTCTCACTCCGCGGCAGGTCGGGACACATCATATTGGCCACCTCTTCCACCGTCGTGCATTCGCTTAAGATCTGATGGCAGCTGGCGGATATGGATAGGTCTCTGAAGGCAGGGTTGAGCTGCTGTGAACCTGCCCACAACTGCATTCTATGAGCACGATATGCGCATATGAATCGGAATCATACAAGATGTCACTTACGCTTTCGGTGATGTAGCCCATGTGGTCAGCCAGCATCTTATCAATCAATTTTTCAAATGCTAATACAAGGATGGCGAGTCGTTGTATAGTCGGAAGCTTGAAATGGCCGTTGCCACCGATGTTTCCGACTTGCACGTGGAAGTGTGTAGAAGGATTGAGCTCGCAATACAAGTCTGCCTCCTCAAAGGGATCATTGATTTTGCCTAGCAGTATCCCTATTTCCGACTCCAATTCTGCCCAGTGCTCAAAACCTAGGTACGGCGGAGACATGAGCTTTACCGGCTGCAGCTCGACTGTGTGCCAGATTTAGTGACCGCCCCAGGGAGTATGGAGGGATGAATATCTTACAGTGATCAAACCAATCAGGACGGTCAGGATCTATAGAGGTATCCCTGTTTACGACCCATGAATCGGGCGGAAATTCAACGTCCTTGCCATTTGCAGCGTCAAGTTGCTGTTCGCTGGGTACGCGGATCTGAGCGACTTTGCCACTCGATGTTTGCAATTTTCCTCTTCTCACCGCGTGGCCGATGAGATGTCGAAGAGTCTCGTGGCCGATCAGATGTCGAAGAGTCTCGTGATTCAGTCTGTCGAACTGAAGCTTTTTCATGGCCACAAAGAACTCAAGGTGGATGCCAACGCTGAGATTGAGGGGTGCCGTTGCCTCGAGCTGCTGCACCCAGTTGCCAGCATCTTGACCTGGTGCTGCGGGTCCCGCTGGAGATTTTGTTGGTATATCAGAGCGTGCATGAGGTCCTACGATAGTATAAGGCATGATGAACTGCGGAGCGTCGACGGCGATGCTACAACCACTGTGGTTGTAGTGCTTGTCTTGTTAAGGGAGTCGATGTCTGCGCGGTATCACGGCCCGCTCGGGGACAGCGTCAGATTCCAGCTTCTGTTCAAGAACTATTCTCTTAACCACGGTCGAGGACCTGTATATCCATTGATGGGACCGCAAACGTACGCTGCAGATGCGAGCGCAACCGAGGGCTGGAATCATCAGGTATTTCACTAGCATCTCGTAATGGATCTGACAGTGCAATGTTCTTTGTGCTTTGGCTCCTCTTCCATTGCCGTGTCCGGACCTTGTTCAAGGAAACAATGCAGCTTGGCCGGATTAGGCGACTGGGTCGACGTATGACGAGGCTCTCAGCATAGCAGATGCTGCCATTCCAGAAGCGAGCAATGCATTCCACTGCTCCAGACGTAGATCGTCGAGTCGAACAGAGCAAAGCACAGACAAAGTAAAGTAACTTAGTCAAGATGATTCCAATGCATCCTTTGCTAATTAAAAGCCGAACGGGGTTCAAGACAGACTTCAACCACAAAGTCGAGCAGAAGGAGATATAAATTGAGCACTGAGAAGCAAGATGATAGCGATTTGAACGGAACCCCTTAACTTGTCCCTCAATGTGTTCGTACCTAGCATTCTGACTTATCAATTATTGAAGGGTATAATAATTGAGATAGGTGAGCTGGGTCGCCAGAGGTTGAGCGTCCTGTAGTAGTACGAAAGCCGGTTCCAAAACTACCCCAGTGTCGCCTTAATTTGTGGGGTGGGGCAGCAATTGATAATGATTGATAATACCTGGTAATTAATATGTAATCCGGAAAGGACACGGGCTATATTATTGACAGACGTCCCGGTCAAAGCAATAGAGAACTTTTGCAAACTTCATCAAGTCTTTCTTTTCCATGGCAGACCCTTCGCTGTACACATACCCCTCTCCTCTAAAGGGCTACGATGGCTTTGAGCCTCTTACAAAGTATGATACAAGACGCCATGTCCCACCATCGTCTTACTCACCACCTCGTGCAGTAAGCGAAATGCGTACGGCATGAACTTCGTCAACCCGCAAACGGGCATTCTGAGCACGGCCTACGAAAGATTCGTCGAGCCCATCAGCAATGGCGAGCACGGCGGATTCGACGTACACATCTACTACTTTCAAGTAAAGAATGAAGTCAAAGAATTGCGGGAGAGCTTCTAGTTAACAGGATGTAATAGAGCAACCCGGAGCAAACAATCTTCGCCCAAGCCCTCTGGGAGCGCATCCGCCGCGAATGTAGGCTATACCGAAGGACCACAGAGAGAAATGTTCACTGATATAGCCATCCAGTCCCGGAACTCCGTATCTACCAGCTTTTCGATAGACCCATCGGGCCCCATCCCGTGGCCATGTTTGAAGTGAACATCTTCACGCCCGCACAGTTTGGAGCGTTCATCCCCTGGCTCGTCATCAATCGGGGTCCACTCAGTGCGCTGGTGCATCCCAACACCAATGACATGGAGAGGGATCATACGCAAAGAGCGACGTGGATGGGTGAGAAGTTACCGCTGGATTTGAGTCTGTTCAAGAAGATGAAGGAGAGGGCTGCATCGTGAACATCAATACTAGTAGTACTACAAAGTAACTTGACTCATGCATTTCAGCCAGTGTTCAGTGACTTAGTCAGGTATAATCTATCGGTGTCGGAAGTAGCAATTTCCGATCTGCAGGTGTGATGGCGGCCCTGCATAACGCCGATGGCCGATGTTGCCATCAGGGCTGATAACCCCGGGCCAATCTCCTCAAAATGGACTAACTCAGGTACAAGCGCGATCTTAGCGCAGCTCAATCTTAGCGAGACTCTCACCGCTCGTGGCCATAGCCGCCGCTGACTGGTCGCCCTCACAGATTGGATTGGATCTCATGTCAGTCATCTCTGATCCTTTCGGTGATCCTTTCATGAACATCAACCTCAGCCAGCCGCCACTCTAACTTGTACACACACAAGTTTTAGTCACGGGAACAGTATCATGGATGCCTGCATACTCGATCCTGCGCTAAACCCTATGACCTTGATCCGGAGAGTGATTGATTACATGTACCTTATTATTGGTCTTGTCACCAGAGACCCTGAACTCTACTTGAACGGAGCGCCGGTGGCTTCGGTCTCGGGCCACAAATGAGAGGTAAGGTAGGTGGGCTTCGCGTATACAAGGCTACGCCGCAAGGCAACGAGCGTCTTTGCCGTCATGAGGTCTCCGCTGCCTCCTTCTTTCTCTCTTTCTCTCTTTCTCTTTCTCTTCCTCTCATTCTCTCTCTCTCTCTCTTCTATCTCTTCTATCTCGCTGTTGATGATTTCTCACAGCTCGTCACTCTTTTGAGCTTCTCACTGTTCATTTTCCCCCTCAGTCGTTCTTTTCACCCTGCAAACATTTGTTTGCGTCCTGTCCTTGACCGGCACCCAATAAACTGTCCTTACTTTGCCAGTGCGAAGATACAATATCCACCAGATCAAGACACTGTATCGTTCATACGATAGCTAAGATTAATGATGTTCCCTTCTCTACTGACGACTAGTGTGGCTCTTGCTTCCACTCTGTTCGCCTCTACCGTGACTGCTTTTGATGCCTCCTCCAGCGAGAATTTGGCCGTCTACTGGGTATGAAACACTTAGTCTGAACCGTGACGTAGGTAGTTTTACTAACGCAGCTTCTGTTTTTTAGGGCCAAGGTCCAGATCAGCAGCGGTTAAGGCATTTTTGCGATGATAGTTTGATCGACATCATCCCCATAGGCTTCGTCAACGTCTTCCCGGATCAGGGTGCGGGAGGCTACCCTGGAGACAACTTTGGAAATCAGTGCAGCGATGCATACTACACCGCCCCTGACGGCAAGAAAAGTCAGCTTCTCTCGAACTGTCAGAGTATTGCTACCGACATTCCGTACTGTCAGTTACGTGGCAAAAAGATACTTCTCTCGCTGGGCGGGGCTTATCCCGGGGATTACCGCCTTAAGAGTGACGCCTCGGCAGATAACTTCGCGGACTTCCTCTGGGGAGCGTTCGGACCGAACAAGGCTACCTGGACAGGTCCTCGACCATTCGGGGATGCCGTAGTTGACGGGTTTGACTTCGACATTGAGTCCGTCATCTCTCCACCGCCGACTCCTGATTACCAGTACGCACACTACGCTACTATGATCAATCGACTCCGTTTGCTGTACAAGTCGGACGTCACGAAGTCATACTACATCTCTGGCGCACCACAGTGTGTTGTACCTGATGCCCATCTGGCAGCCGCCATTCAGGGGTCGTGGTTCGACTTCATCTTTGTCCAATTCTACAATACTCGTTCGTGCGCCGCTCGTGCGTACTTTGACAACAGCTACGGTGGCCCAGGGTCAAAGTTTACCTTTGACCCGTGGGCCAATTTCGTGCGAAGCTCGTCAAAGAATCCGAACGCCAAGATTTACATAGGCCTTCCCGCAAGTACCCACGCCGCTAATGATCCCCAGATGTACTTGTCGCCAGCCGAGGTGAAGCAGCTGGTTAGCGTCTACAAGTGCAGTTACCCAGATCTATTCGGTGGAGTGATGCTCTATGAGGCGACTTACTCGGAGAACAATCGGATTAACGGCAAGTCTTATGCGGACAACATCAAGGATGTTTTATCTAGCTGCAGCTGTAACGCACAGGGAACATCGAGCTCTAGCTCCAGCTCTGTATCGTCGACTAGCTCCATAAGCGTCTCGTCCACCAGCACCGTCGTCACTGGGACGACTTCGACAAGTCTATTGACGACCAGTCTATCGTCCACCAGTGCATCGTCAACCAGTTTATCATCGACCAGGACATCTACGACCATTGTACCGTCGACTGCTACATCGTCAGCTAGTTTATCAACCACCAGTGTATCGTCCCCTAGCACGTTGTTGAGCGGTGCATCATCCATCAGCGCATCGGCCACTTCCGCATCTACTACGAGCACTACCTCGTCAACGACTAGTGCATCGTCGACCAGTGTTTCGTCAATCATTGGTATGGGCTCGTCTACTAGTGTCTCATACTCCCTCAACTCTGTGACCTCCGGCTCGAGCAGCGCTCAAGTGTCTGCATCTTCGACTTCCACGACTAGCACCGTCTCATCGACATCAACCTCCGGCCTTCCGGGCTCTATTGCAACCCAAGTTCCTGCGAGCAGCGCAGTATCATCAAGTTCGTCGGAAATTGTCAGCGATGTCCCGGTCTCAATCCACAGTTCGAAAAGCTCGACATCTGCTACATCCACTAAGTTACCTATGACGAGTCTTGCTCCCACTGCTGGACCTGTATCTACCAGCACCATGTCCTCTTATCTGACGTCAGCTTCAAGGTCGACATCTGTTGAATCATTGGCCAGTTCTTCCGTGACGAGCCCGAGTACGAAGACGACATCCCAAGGGAACATGGTCACGACCGTGATTACGAGTGAGTTGACTCATTGTAGAGTTTGGACAAGTTCACGTGGCTTACAGACTAACGAAGCTGTATATACCGATATCTGTCCGACCGGCTTGACAGCTGTGACAACAACCTGGACCACAACGATGAACCCAGCGGCCCCTACCACTACGTCTGTTCCGGAAGGCTGGACCACGAGCGTCACCGTTTGCACAGTGTGCGGTCCTACCCGGACCACGGTCACTTTGACGGTACCTTGCAGCACCTCTACTTCTAGCTCTCAAGAAAGCTCGGCCAGCAGCAGCGCCAACATAGTCCATGTCTCAGCATCGGGCAGCCTCAACACTGCCGGACCCGTTACTGGTTCTCCCACTTCGACAAAGATTGCTTCAACTGAATCTCAGAACTCAGCCTCATCAGCAGTTGGTTCCTCTCGTGGGTCTCAACCAGAGTCGACTGGCTCTAGCTCAGGCCTTAGTGCTTCGAACTCAGCCCCTCCATCGTCAACCGGCCTCAGCTCCGCCCAAGCCCTTCCAGCTCAAGGTAGTCAGCCAGCTCCGTCATCCATGGTCGTTGGCCAAGGTGCTCAGAACACTACATCACTCGTATCCACTGGATCTGTGGCAAATCCTGAAACCTTTGTCGCCCTCACCAGCCAGCTGACTGCCACCTCAACCTCGGTTTCCACTGTGTCAGTCGTCTGCGCGGACAAAGTAAACTGCACTCCGTCACCTGTTGCTGGGAAAGAAGTGACTCCCATCAGTACTTCAGCAGGCTCCATGCAGGTTGTCACGATGACCATCGTACCTGTACCGAATTACCCCGCTCAACCGGCTGGCTCTAGCAGCGCTTCGTACGGATCCAGCAAGGCTACGGGCTCAGTCTCTTCTTCCCCTGGGCCCTCAGCAAGTGCGACTGTGCCAACGTCCCCTGCCGCTCCGGTTTTTACGGGCGCTGGGGCTAAGAAGGGTGTGAGTGGATTTGGTATACTTGCTGTGACGGTGGCTCTTATGTTTCTGCTATAATCGCGACGCTCGTCGTCTCCTCAGAGCAGCTTTGGTTTGGAGGACATGTCCAGTTTATGCATCTGCTTATGCTCTAAAGTAAAGTCAGTTTCAAACCCAGTTGGCCACACCTAATGTGAGTTGGAAGTTTTAGTGTTGGCGACTTCAGCGATGAATGAATCATTTGTACTTGATGAATGAAAGTTCAATGTGGGCTTTCCCTTAACACGTGACTCACCACTTGATTTCACGATGCTAATTGCGGGCTCAGCCTTCTGTCAACAGTCATTCATGTCGCGTGCCCACGAACGTCTCCAACCTCCAAAACAATTCGTTTTATGTTCAGTACTACCCATCAGTTACAAACTACACTTTCAGAACACCTTTACTCTGTAATACTTCCGCCTGCATCTTCCATCACGGGTACAGTCTGTGGATTTTGACAGCCTTGACCTGAAGTGGAGTTGTAAATCTCACTCCTTCTGCTAGGAACGAGAAACATCTGTGGACGTTTTCGTCTCAGGTCTCATCAGCAACGAGCGAACTTCAGAACTTTTCGACAGCACCAGAGCTGCAGTTTTCCAAGACATTTCGCACAATGGCGAACCGATTAACAAATCGCGAGCGAAACAGTACATTCTCTCAACGCGTCAGCAACGATAACAACGCTAGCCCTCCAGATGGCAATCATGTGGATGCGTTGTTGGAAGAGGCTCGTACCCTTTACAAGGACCAGTACCCACCGTTTGTGTCCGCTCGTAACGGTGGTCGCAACTACCACGGAAACCGCAAAGTTGTAGTGCTCGCGAACAACAGCGGTTGCCGTCCCACCGCAAACGATGCTCAGAAAGCGGAAATAATCTGTCATGCCTGGGACGCCAGTCATGTATTTTGGACGCTGGACCATGGCGGAAACAGTTTCATCGTCAAAGTGAAGGGAGCGGGTTTCCGCCACGAGGGTGGCGCCGCCTATCGGATTTGGCGAGGGCTCGACGAAGGGTTTGACAAGAAGATAGCTGCCTTTTCGCCACAGGAATCGCGTGATAAGAAAGATAGTCAAGTCGCGGACGAGACTGAACAGCCAGACGAAGAATCCCCTCCTGACGAAGACCCCCCTCTTGAGCCATCAGATGAGGAGTACGAAGCCCCACAGAACCAGCAATCACCCAAGAGGAAACAGCAGTCACGCGCTGCCAAGGACAAAGGAAATGCGACCATCAAACACCTAGCTACGGTAACGGCTGAGACCAACCGGAAACTCAAGAAAACAAGGGGGAGGCAACGTCCCAAGGAACTTCGAAAACACAAGCCTCGCGCACAAGCCAGACCAAACACCAACAACGCCGCCAGACCCAGCCATCTCGACCTCCCAAATGAAACATCTCCATCCATTTTCTCAGGCGACTCACCCCCAGCCCGACCCACCACGAAGCGCCAACGAGACTCCTCCGAAAGCCCCAGCAGCGGCCAAAGCGAACCATTACGCCGCAACCCACGACCCCGAATTGAAACATCTCCATCCCCACCCCCAAGCAACCCACCACCACCACCCAGAACCACAATCGAGCGCCAAGGCCCCTCCTCCGAACGCAGCCCCAGCCGGTCCTCTCGCTCCCCCTCCCCCCGCAACCCACAACCCCTCACCCGCTCCCCCTCCATCATCGAAATCCACCAGCCCCCCACTCACCCCTCACTAGACCACTACCAGCAAACCCACACCACCCTGTACATCTCCCTCTCGACAAACGACTACGGCCCCGTGCCCATCTACCTGCGCACGTGCATGACCGTCGAGTCGTTCTTCACCTGCGCGCTGTCGGTGTGGGGGCTCGAGGGCAAAGAAGACGGGGTGGCGGCCGTGGCGGTCCGGTTCGACTGGCTGAAGAAGCAGGGGCTGATGGTTGTGCGGAGGGGGTGGGTGGATAGTTTCGAGAAGATGCTGGAGAGGATTGCGCAGGCGCCGGTTTGGAGCCGGGGGGGTGGAGGGGGGGAGGCGGAGGGGGTGGGGAGCCGGAGGGGAGAGTGTGATGTTCGGGTTCGGATTGTTATGCGGGACGTCCCGGCTGCTACTTAGGGTCAGCGCGTGTGCGGACAAGGGGAGGTTGATGTTGTTGGGTATGTACCTTGCTGGTGGCGGGCGCCGCTTCGTCAGTTGGGTATGCTCGGACCGTTTGGGGATGAACCATTGTCATACAGAAGTCACAATATGTCAATGACTAAGAGACAGCATGAACAAGGAAAGACTTTTTTCCCTTGTAGCAAACTAATTGCCTGGCAAGACTCTGCACCCTTTCCGAGAATCTGTAGTCTTTTGAAGTAAAGGGCATGAAAGCCAGACAGAAGATAAGGTACGTTACTGCGGGACTTGGTAGAACGTCCAAAAGTGAAATGGTTATCAATCTCTAGGAAGACAGATCAAAGCCGAGAGCGTCAAGCATTAGATGATGTTAGGGCTGTTATTGACAGACGGCAATTGTAGTCAGAACGATACGGATGTTTACCTAGCATGGGTCACACCCAGATTCTGGGTCTGCTGCAAACCCTTGCTTTGGAGTGGGTCAACTTAGGTAGGGTACCTGTTAAGAAGAGAAGATACGCCATGGTGCATGCTCTAAAGACAATAGAGAAAGTAAGCTTTCCTAAGCTGATGCTTAACGATGCTTAACAAAGCCTCGTCCGGGATGATCACAGGACGTTGACGTTGAAGGAGCCAATGGGTACCTAAGTACTTTAAGGTACGTACCTAGTCGAAGCACCTGCCGTTAGGGTTGTACCCTTCGGAAACCTAACCAATTCTCGCGGCGCTCTTTTAACCCCCACACTTCTTAGATACCACTCTCTCCCTCTCGTCAACTTCAATCTATATTCAACTTCAGGACAGTGAAACTTCCTTGAATTTGCATATCAGTGATAAATCAACCTGGGTAATGCTATGCTACGAAAAGCGGTTCATACAAAGCACCAGTCCAATCCAACTAACACGGAGCATTCGCACAGATCCCCGTCGTGTCATTCTTCCTGCGCAGCATCCCAAAAGGCAGCATCCACGAATCCCACCCGGCTCCCCCACCATCTCGATTCGGGATCGTCGAGAGATTCCAGTTCTGTTCCACCGTGACGATTTGCGAGAAATCTACCAAAACTCCATGAGCAACACACACACACACACACACACACACACACACATCACGCTTCGAAGGAATGCACCGTCGAAAGGAAAACAGATTGACAACTTACGGTTGTAGAATTGTTGATCCAGGCAGTCGTAGCACTTCAGGGTACCGTTACCCAGCAGGACCGAGTACACGTCATTGGGCGTTCCGTAGAACTGAGGCTCGAAAATGTCTGTGGGAAAAGAATTAGCTGGGAATGTGTGTCGTTGGGATGTGGGCGAACTTGCCATTTTCGTCAAAGGTGATGAGGATGAGGGTGTTTTTAATGAAGTCCTTGTTGTTCAGCATGGTGTCCACGACGTTGGCCAGGTCTGTTTCGGTGAATGTGATGTTTGTGTCGTGCGCGTCGTTCTTCAGATTCGGCACGTAGTACATGTACTGCGGTGCGTGCGCGCCCTTGGCAACATCGAGGGCGAGGTTGGTCTCGGCGTTGACGATGTTTTGGCATCGAGCGGTGCTGTTCTGGATGTTGAGGAATGACATGAAGGGGTTGTGTTTCCTTGGGGGCGATTGGGCATCAGTAAAACGTTTTGGGCTGGTGAGGAGGGCGCGAAAAGTACCTGACATAACCGGAAGTGGTGTTCTTGCTGATAGGGTTACATGAGCCGTTAGTCAGAGGGGCATAGCCTTCCATGTATGCGCGCCACGAAATGCCTACGTCCATGTCAGTGGGAAGCTAGTCATGATATCAGAAAGGAAAGTCATACCTGCTGGTTCGAGGAGGTCGATGAGACTGTTCTGCGTGGTGTTGTGATCAGCGTCGTCGTAAACGCCAGCAGCGATCGAGGAGGCAATCGTCGTGATGTAATTTGGCTAGACACATAGTTAGATGATCAATTCGTCGAAGATCCTTGGTCGACCAATACCTGTGAGGGATGCGTGGTCGCTGTTTCGACATGTTCAGTACAACTCGGAAACGGAGAACTGTGGTACGAGAGGGCTGTGGGGCGGTACCTTGATAGCTATCCAACAACATTCCCATGCTGGTCAGGTTCTGATAGTATGGCGTTCCGAGAGCGGTGGCCTTGTTCGTGTTCTCCAGGACCACCACGACGAACCCTATCGATGGTGTTTTAGTGTCTGTGCTGGAGTCTGCCATGATTTACATCTCAATAGTACTTACGATCGAACCATTTGCCGGAGCGAGTAGCAGTTGCCACAACCCCCGTGGTCAAAAGACTACAAGTAGTCATGGCAGCGACGAGAGCATTCAGCTTGGGACTGGGAATCATCATGGCTGGAGGTACTGAGCAGTTTGCGATGATTCGTTTGGTAGGGTGTCCATGTCCTTATATAGACAATAACTCCGGCTGTTTGCAAGATGAGCTGCACTGTACTCGTGCTCGTACCGCTGGACCCAATTGAAGGCCATTGGCATCTCGAATATTCACCACGTGGCCTGGGAGGTTGTCAATCTATTACGGAAGAACCGATATTTCGTTAACAAGAGATATCCACGTCCCAAAACCTTAGGCCCAAGTCGGGGATGATTTGGTGGAACTTGCAACGTTATCGACGTCACTAGCGTGCGGAAGGTGAAGCAGAACAGAAAGCAGGGCGGGCAGTTTCGAAGCCGTATAAGGTGGCCGCCTCATGGGTAACTTGGGGCTAGGTGGGTGTGGATAACAGCCGACACTACTGACTCGAATAAGCATTGAGTAAACTGTGTACTAGACCGGTTCATGCGTAAGGTACTTGCACGTGGGACACAAGGTTGCCTACAGGGCGATTTACGCCCAATGGAAGATGGAAGCACTCGGGAGTCGTTCTTTTTCCGAAGAGGGTGTGCTATCAGGCGCTTATATATGCCTTTAGTAGATGAGTTGGCAGCAATTCATCTAATGACCTTTTGCGGTACAGTGGAAGTGGGTTTTAGGCGACTAAAGGCGCTGAAATCACAAGTAACAAGGGACCTACAGTTCTTAGTCAAAAGTCTTCGCGAATGGCCTGTTTACCACCAAAACTCAACATGTTCATGACAGGCAATGAATAGCACAACATATTTTAAAAATTCTGAGTCTTCAAGATCTAAGAGAATTTTATAAGATCTTTGAGTGCATATAAAAATAATATATGATTATTGAGTGAAATGGTGACTAAAACAGCTGAAATGCTGTGTATACTTGAAAAAGGTCAATTTTACATACAAAACTCAATGTTTTTATCATTCATTGAGTTCATACAGTGTTTAATAGAACACCACAACTGATTTTTAATATCTGAATTGACAGATCTTTTAATTAAGTAAAAGACTAAAACATTCTCAAAGCTCAGAATTTTTGACTGCCTAGAGTTCTGAGTTCTATAGCACTGATAGTGTTGAGTTTTGGTGTGAAACAGGCCATTCGCGAAGACTTTTGACGTGTGACTGTACACTAACGCATTTCCCTGTTACTCAGGCAACCCCCCCTGTCAGGTCACCTCACTGTCGCTTATTTTGCAATGTCAAAACAGCTAGAATTATTGAAATATTCACATCACTAGACTAATTACATGAAAACTGAATAGTTCATGATCATTTTCTTTCAAATCAGCTTCACAAATTCAACTTTATCTCTTAATGCATGATATTTAACTGATTTAATAATCAATTTCTTTACTTTATTCTCTTCTTTCTTAGGCTGGGTGCGCGGGTTGCCTATAGGTCGCGCGGGTCCGGGTTGGATCTGGGTGTCAGGTCAGGTAGGGTGGACTTTTTTTGGCTTGAGTCGGGTGCAGGTTAACCCAACCCAACCCTGCACAGGTCGCAGGTTATTTGCGGGCTGAGTAAGCAAGAATTAGTCTGACTAAGCAAGTATAAGTCAGTATAAACATGTGGAAGTTTTTGTCAGTTAGTTTGATAGTGTGCATGTTAGAATTACACATTAGAAATGAAGATTTCATCTTAAATCATAGCATGTACTATTCTTTGAAAGTGCATAATGATGTTGTCACTGACTATGCTATGACTCTATGCTACAAAGCCTAATCAGCACTTAGAACAATCATCATCATTTACTGATGAGAATTCATCTTCATTTACTGTTCAAAAATCTATATCTTTCAACATTAAGAGACTTAAAACACAAACAATCATCATTTAACATCACTCTGTCAATGAAGTGATGTTGAACATCACTCTATCAACAAAGTAATGTCAGACATTGCTCTGTCAACAGAGATTGAGAATTTCTGACTGTGTAATTTTACCTGAGATTGAGAGTTTCTGACTATGTGATTTCATCTGAGGTTGAGAGTTCTCAACTGTGTGATTTCATCAGAGATTGAAGATTCTCAATTATGTAATTTCATTGAAGGTTGAGAGCCCCTGACTGTGTGGTTTCACCAGAGGTTGAAGATCTCTGACTATGTGATTTCACTGAAGATTGAAGATCTTTAACTATGTGATTTCATCAGAGGTTGAAGATCTCTGACTGTGTGATTTCATCAGAGATTGAAGATTCTTAACTGTGTAATTTCATCAGAGATTGAAGATTCTCAACTATGTAGTTTCATCAGAGGTTGAAGGTCTCTAACTGTGTGATTTCATCAGAGATTGAAGATTCTTAACTGTGTGATTTCATCAAAGATTAAAGACTTCTGACTGTGTAATTTCATCAGAGGTTGAAGGCTCTCAATTATGTAGTTTTATCAGAGGTTGAAGACCCTTAACTGTATGATTTCATCAGAGATCAAAGGTTCCTGACTGTGTGATTGAGTGATGTGATGAATGATGAAATAGTGAAGTATGAAGAAGAAGTGATGTAAGTGAAGACAATGTGATTAGAGTTGATTTGATATTCACTGTTGAGAATTAGCATTATTCACTGTCAGATTATTCTTATGTAAATTTGCTCATTACTTGTCTCTCTTCATTCTCTTCTTTCTTTTCACTCTTCAAATGCAAGTGTTCTTTCTGATGCACAATGTATTTCTCTTGAAAGCAGAGAAGTTGATGTTGTATTCTGAACAGATTGTAATTTCATGAATTTTTTACATTTATTGACATAGCTACTAAGCAAATCTCTTCTGACTCTCTTTTTAAGATGAGCTGAGGAATTTAATAGTGTATTTGATTGTAAAGGTGCTGTGATATTGACTGATTCATTCAGGTTGTGATGTTTTAGTCTTTTAACAAGAAATTCTAATGTACATGCATTAGTCAGCTGTCTTCATAGATATTAAGTCTCATATCTTTGTTCAGATCATCAGAGTCATCATCTGAAGTATTGTGAGAATTGCACTCTGAAATGTCATAAGTAATTTGATTCAGAGTATCAGCCAGGCTGTTATCTGCAATGTTAAAAGGATTGCAATCTGAGATAAATACATAAGATAGATGCTTCATGTCTGTATCAGCTTTATCTGAAAACAAGTCTTCTGCAGTGTTCTTTCTTTCAGTTATGAGATAATTCAGTTTTTAATGTTGAAGTAAATTGAACTTAATCATCATAATGATCTTAATGATGACTTTATTTAGTCAATCTCTTTGATAAGTAATGACATCTCAAGCAAGATTGAACAGTCATTCAATCTCAACATCAGCAATAAGTATAGCAAGAACATTCTTGATCATTACAGCTAATACTGAAAAGATCATGATCTGCAACTTTCAATATTTCAGAATGTTAAGATCATTCTTATTGACTGAGTACAGTAAAGAATCTAAGTATTGATTGACTTTCAAATTAATAGTTGTAATGTCATTAAGTTGAGTCTTGAATTGCTATGCTTTTGTGATGAGGTTTATGAATGATTTAATAACAGATGATGTTGAATTCTGAATACAATCATGCAACAAAGCATTCTCATGTAAACAATAATGATCTTTATAATAAGTCTGAAACTCAGTTCAATACTATGCATGATATGTCTGATCTCACTTAGCTGACTGCACACCTCAGCAATTAGTGATGTACATTAAAAATATGTGTTAGAAAGATCAGTAGAAAACATACCTGATACAGTGAAAGTTTCTGTGTAAAGTCAAGAACAATGACAATGTTATATAACAAGTCATTCTTATCTTCTGTTTACACATAATACTTCTTCATCTTAGTTAATGCTTTCTCAATAGCTGTCTTTAGCTTCACTGTTCACTTCAAGGTTGAGTCTAATCTCTTTATGTTATTCTGATTCTTCAGATAATTGAAAAGATTAATATACACAAGAAATGTCTTATGCATAATTAAATCATACATTTAATTCATTGACTCTGTGTACTTCTTGAAGAGTTGAAGAAGCATCATTATATATGCAACTTGCTGTCACTTCTGCTCAGATACACATAGAGTCTCAAGCTTCTTGCTTGATTTTGTGATTCTGTCACACTCTTAACTGATTCAGACACATATATTATTACAAAGTTGATAGATTCTTTACATCATATTGTAAATAGAGTTTCATCATGTTCTAACATTCTGTATAAGTGTCAGGGCAGAATGTGAATGAATGAGACACTGAATTCTCTTGAACATTTTGTATTGCTGTGAAGAGAAATTCATAACAATAGCAAGCTGCTGAATCTAGATATTTAAGAATGTGTTAGTCATATCTGTTAGAACTATCTGTTAGAAACAAGATAGTAATATATCTTGAACAGAGTGTTAGACAGAGTGATTTTCTTGATGATTTATGTCAAATTATTCTTGTCAAATGATAAAGTAATTGACTCATTGACTGTCAATGCCTTTAATGAGTTAAGTAGATCCTTGACAGCTAGCTGAATGACATGTGCAAAGCAAGAAATGACATTGACTACAGTCTATCATATGATATCTCTTCTCTTTAAGAGCTCACTCAAAGCTCTTTACATGAATTCATTGTTGCTGCAGTTGTCCATAATCACTGCAAGAAGATGCTTCTTCAGCTTATATTCTTAAAGAATTGCAAAGATCTCTGCAGTCATTAATTGATCAGTATGTTGACTGTGAAAAGATTAAAAGACAAGAAGAATTTTCTGATAGTTTCAGTTCTTGTTGATAAAGTAAGTAATAACACTCATAAAGGCCAGATAACTGAGGCTGATTCAGTTGTCAAGTGCAATTAAGATTTTGATAGTTCACTTAAGCTCAGTGAGAAGTGTTTCTTGAATGTTCTGATGTCACATCTTTACTAAATTGTCAAATCAATGTCTATCAGGCATTGATGTACCTGACTACAGCATTTGAATGAGTTTTCAGAATTTAGAATTCTCAAGTGCTTAAAAAGAAAGATTTAGAGAGAGAAAGTCATTTAGAAGTTGTTTAATGAAGTTTTCAGCACTGAAATACTTGTTTGCTGATTTCTTGTCAAGTTTTGTCTGCTGTGCTATGTCAGAGATATGTGTTAGAAACACATGTTAGAAAAGCAGAAATCAACATTTTTGAAAGTAAATCAAATATTTATGCTTAAGTAGATGTTCATAATGATAGCTAAACAGTTCTTGATTGATCTATGATTTTAAAGAGAATTTGTATCACTGTTAATTGATGTTGAATGAGCTATATTCTCATCACAATGACAGCAGATTAAGCAAGATACATCAATATATTGATGTGCTGCCTTTAAATACTCTTGTTACTCATTGCTGACATGAAGATGATCACTTCATTGCACAGTACAGTGTTTTCAATTAGATTTGTCAGTACTAGATTGACTGTCATCAGTGTTCTTTTATTCATAGTCAGTCAAAATTCATCACTCTTTAAATTTACTCTGCAGCTCATTCTTTCTGACTGAGTCATCAGGTTCTGAATATTGAATTAGATGTCTTTGAAAGTCAATGAATTTCAAGTTTGAAGAAGATTTTGAAGATGATTTAATTGAAGTACTTGAAGGTTCTGTTTGAGAATTGATGACATCATCATAAAGTGTAGATAATGTTGACTGACTGAAATTTATGTGAATGATTAAGCTATAGAAACACAAAGCTTTGAGAATTACTCTGTGAAGTGTGCATGATGTGTTTACAGAATTGCAATGCATTCAAAGACATAAACATACTTCATAGTTAGAAGTTGAGAATTAAACACAATTGCTATTTAATGTTTTTAATATGTTTTTCTAACATACAATGACTGCAGAGAGCTCTGCCTTCATTTTAGATATTCATTGATTGAGAAGAACTCTTAATTTGATTACTGAGTGAGTTACTCTCAGTTGAATTAAGAAAAGTGATATAGTTTGATTGTTGCAGTAATTATCTTATCTATCTCATATATTTGCTGCTCTTCTCTGAGAAGAAATCAGAAGATGAGACAGAAGTTATGTTGATGACTTTGCTACAGATATATTTAAAAGCTGTACTGTGTAATCTATGAATGTTGTAAATCATCTTTACTTCTACAATATTGTGATGCATTCAAACACATTTAACACATAACACTCATCATTGTAATTAGAGAAATAAAGTTAAAAATTAATGTTTTTAACAGACTTTTCTGATATGCAATCTTCTTGTCTTCTTCAGTCTAAATATTATTGAATGTGATCATTTTCAAAGTGCATTAAAAGAATTAGGTAGTGAGAGCTAATCTTTATACAGAAAGAGAAAGTAAAATCACTTATTTATTTGCAGCTTATGCAGCAAGTCAAAGCATCACTGACTGCTTTTCTCTTTCAACTGTTTCAGAGTCTTTCAGCTTTTACTTAAGACAATATGATCACTTCTGTAAGCTTTGCTCTGTCAACAATCTGTTTCTTGAATCATGATGTATGTAATGCTGATAAAAATCATATCATAGAATTCAGTTCTTCAGAGATTCTTCTTAGATTATTCTCTACATCTTCAGAAGTCTGCAATTGACATAAGTATGTTAAAATTATCTGTTAAAATTCTTTTATCTTCATCACTGCCTCACTAACTGCAGCATTCTTCTCACTGACATCTTTCTTCTCAGTCTTGTTCTCAGCAACATCTTTAACTGTAACTTTCTCTTCAGTAACATCATTCTTCACAACTTCTTTCTTAGTCATCTCTTTAATCACAACATTCTCTTCAATCACAACTTTCTTCTCATTGAGATTCTTCTTCACAACTTCTTTCTCATCAACATCTTTAATCACATCTTTCTCTTCTTCATCAGCATCTTTCTTCACACACAAATTCTCTTCTAATGAGATAACAATGACAAATTTCTTAAGCTTGATCATCTATAATAGTCATTAGCATGTTAGAAATAACTGTTAGAATTCTCTTACTTCAATTATGAATTCATTAAAATATTTATGTTCATCTAAATCTGACTTTATGATTCAGAATTCATCATCATTCTCTGTGCTCAGTGTCATGACAGAACTCTCATCATCAAAGAAAAAGATGCATACTCTCTCTGAGATCTCAAGGTCTTTGACTGCACTAAAGAATTTAAGCTTCAAGATATGTTCTTTTGAATCTGAAATTGTGTAGCTATTAATGATAAGTAGATACACATTAAAATGAACTGTTAGAACACTTACTTCACTGTTATGTTCATGATATTATCAGAGTCTGTCATCTGCTGCTGAAAGTGTCTCATATGCATTTCTGACTTGAGATCATCAGCTATCTGAAGGCTGTGTCTTTCTCTCAGATAACTTATTCATTCTTAATGTCAAACTATAAAATCAATGTTTTGCTCTGCTGTCTCTTCAATTGTCAGATAAATCTATCATATAACAAGTAAGTTCTAATGAGTTTTTCTAATGTGTATGTGTGATATTTATCTCTTCAGTAACCTTCTTCTTCATCAGAGACTTCACTTTCTTCTTATTCTTCTTTATGATTGCAAGATCTTCAATCTTCATCTGCATCTTTTACTTCTTCTGTCTTCTCACAACCTTCTGTCTCTCTCAGTTAATCTCTAACTTTAGTCACTTCACTAATGTCTGTTAGCAGTATCAGACTCATAAAGCTTATAAATATATCATTTTGCTGAGTCTAATATCAATTTTTCATGATATCTTCTGTCAAATCCTTCTTTATCTGCTTTCTTATCTTCACATTGACTTTAACTCACACTGATGTCAGTCTGAGCTTACTTAAAGCATAGTGACATGTCAATCTGTCATGATCATTCACTTAATCAAGAAGATAAGCATTGAAAGACAGCTTACTCTGATGTTTTTGCTCTGCAGCAATACAGAAATGTTGAGAATATTCATTCTTCTTCTTATGCAGACTGTCACTTTCATCTTTAATATGTCATTTAGCTTTTCTTAATGATTTAACTTCATGCATCTCTGTCAGTCATCATTGTAAGATATAGACTTCAATTTCAGACTTCTACATGCTTAATGTTATTAATGCATTAGAAATAAGTGTTAGAACTTACATCAATGTCAGTATTGTTAGGCTCAGCAGACAAAGAGATATTCTTGATGATAGTCTTAGATGACATAATATGTGAGGTGATGTCTTTCTATATTTTAAGTGTTATTAATGTGATAGACATAGATGTTCTAACTTATCTTGAAGTCCTCATAGTATTTTGTGAGCATGTTGACAACAACATTCATGACAGGGTCTTTCTACACATCAAATGTTATTAATGCATTAGAAACAGACATTAGAATATATCTTATTATCATTGTTGTGATGCTTCTTTGAAGACAATGATGTTAATGAAGATGTAACATGATGTTTTGAAGTTTCAGAAGGTGCTATAATATGTATTATTTCTATTAGATAATTTCAATGTGCATGTCAGTTAGAGAAGAGATATGAATGTTGAAACTCATATTCTTGATGACACTGATGAAGATAAGATGTTCAGAGTTAAATGATCATGTAAAGAAAGATAAGCTGAGCTCTTAAGTTTGTTTTGTTTATTCAGTGAATTTCTCAATAACACTATGGCAACAACATAGCTTCAGTAACACTACATTGATAATTTCAGATTGAAATAATACATTTTACATCAAAACAAAACACTTGCATCTATTAAAAGTCTTCACTTCAGACATCATATTCATAGAGTCATCAGCAACATCAGATATGTCTAGTTCTTTGTCTTTAATGCATCATTTTAACAGTCTAATTAAAACAGAAGCACCTTCATCATATTTTCATAACAAATCTTATTTCTATGAGATCACAATCATCATCAAATCATCTATTAAGTCAAGGTCACCTACCTCATTTCTAATGAATGATTCTAACAGTTCTAAATAATATGATCAGAACAAAGTGAATCTTAAAGACAGCAAAGTTAAGCAGAGTGACAAACTACAATAAAGTAAAGAGTGCAGCTGAAGAAGAAGACTGAGTGGCTATGAAGTTAAAGAAGAGAACAACAGCTGAGATTACATCATAGTTATTAAAGAAGTGAAGATTCAAAACTGACAGTATATATACACTCTATCTATTTTCTAACAGTACTTTCTAATGTGTCTATAGTGGTTGTGCTCAGAAAGATCAGACACTATTAAAAGAGTATGAAGCTTCTGATTCTTAAACTATCATTTCAGTGACTGATTAGAAAGATTGCACAGAATATCTTGTTTAAATCTCATCTTCACAAATTGAATATGTCTACTCACTGATAAAGCTCTGCTATTCAGGCTGTACAAGAGGCTACAGAGATATTCTTGATAGAATATTTTGAGAATAATACTTTACATATTGATGTTGAGATCAACTACTAATAGATATCTAGACATCAACTTGTGTGCAATTCACACAAAATGTGTGACTATTCAAACAAAGAACATAGAGTTAATCCATCACTTCTATTACAAATTAACATTGTTTGAGTCCTTCTTAGATCTCTGAAGATAGTATTACAGTTGTAGTCTGTAAACTACAATGTGTGTAGCTTAACTCATTATAATAGAATCACACTTGTTCTTGACTCATTACAAATACACATTAGAAATATGACTATGACATGATTGTGATGTTGTCTGAATTTATACAGTAAACTTATGCTACATACTAACTCAATAGGGCATAGAATTGAGATCAGTGTAACTCATTATGGCTAGCCTCACCTGCATGTGAATACTCACATAAATTGTAGATAGAGTTAATCTGTGCATGAACCTAACCTGACCTGACCTGACCTGAACCCTAGTGTGAGTTCAGGTCAGGTGCACTTTTTTTTAACCTGACTCAACTTTATACTCAGTCTATTCTTTCTGCATTATAACTCTATTCTTATTGACTGTGAAAACTCAGACATCTTTAACAATCTTTTATGACTACTTTTTCTGTTGCTGCTACTGTTTCTCAAGAAGTTTCTAATTAATCTGTCATAAAACTGCTTTATTCATCATAGCTGTTAAGACTGTGTTCTTTAAATTTAAGATATATAAATATAATGATGAAGTCATATCAGCAAGAATCTTATTCACAAACTGATTGATTTAGATTGCTGTATGAGATGTGATGATGATGTTGATTTGAACATCATTAAAATTTGTAAAAGATATAAAGAGAGAAGTTGTTGACTGAGAAAGATTTAAAGTAATAACAGAAGAATTATACAGAATAAGTTCAGCAACTCATTATGCATTAAAAACATTTTTAATTGTAATAGTTATTGATTTAATCTTCTAATAATAATGCAGAAAGTTTATCTTATTAATGTTGACAGCATTATAATAGAAGTGCTTATGCATTAATTTCTTATAGATCTTAATTAATGAACTGAAGACTTCAACATTCAGTGACTGTAATAAATGAATTGAATAAAAAGAAAGACATAAAGTAATGATGCTGTGATCATAACAGTACTGAATAAAGTTGTTAAATACATAACTTTCATAATCATTCAATATTAAGAGTTAATGAGTTTCTTAAGTTCATGTTTTAATGTATAGATTAAAGATCTTTAATTATTGAAGCTTTAATTCATTAATGATTTAATCATTTTCACTGACTGATAAAACAGTCTTATCATTCTTAATAGAATTTAATTAAATCTGCTGTATGCTCTTGTTCTTGAAGATGAAGTAGAGAAAAAGAACATCATCATTAAAATATATATATTTAATAAAAAATACTCAGTTCTAATTATCAGCTTAAATACTGAAAGCTTATCTTTCTATACATTGTATTAAGACTTTGAAGCTGTCAATAATGTTTATAGTAAATTTCTTTTCATTTATGTTGTATATATTTGACTTCAAGATATCATGCTGAATTCAAGTAAAATTGTATAGATCAAATTATTTCTAAATGAATTTAATGTTTTCAGCATTCTTTCAATTCTGATTGAAATTGCAACTATATTGAGTCTTAAATTCTGAATGTCAACACAGAAAACTTAAATATTAATTATATTTTAGAAATTTCTGATCATTCTTAGTCTTCATAAGCTGTTTAATCGTGAATTTCAGCTGAGCAATTCATGAAGATCATTCTCAGACTGTCATAATATCAATTTACTGAATCAGAACATTCTTCTTATGCATTAACAGTCACTATTAAATAATGTAAAAGATCTTTACTGATTGTCTTTCTTTTCATTGAGCTTGTAGAATAGATCAAGATAGATTATAGATTTGAATGATTTTGCAAAGAAAGATTGATGAATTACTATTTAAATCAGCTAGAACTAAGAAATATCAAGTGTCAATGTCAGAAATTGACTTAGTCAGTTCATCTGAAGTCATTGTGAATGTGAGATGACAGCAAGGTGAGTGGCAGTGTTTGCTGTGACAAGGTGGCCCAAATAGGTGAGTGGCTCAGGTAACAGGGAAATTTGTTAACTTACACCCATGTGCTCGACCATCTCTTGCTTGACCATCTATTTCTCCATGCGACTGCGACAACAACAATGTGGGTAAGGTACAATGTCCGCGATGAGCCACGTGAAAACTATCATGTGACTACGGGTATTTTGACACTTGAGAGGCGTTGCAGCGATGACGTTCGTGTGTTCTTACACTTGTGACCGTTATCCCCGTTTTAGTTTTCAACGCAACAACTTTACTCCACCCAACGGGGTTGGCGCATCTTGACATGCACCTTGACAAAGGAAAGGCTCCAGATTCAGAAAACCAGATGTAGGCACAGGAACACCAGAGATTTTTTCCTACCATGTTCCAAAGTCGCGCTTCTCTTCTTTTGTTGAAGACCTTTGATTTACACACGTGCATTCCAACTCGGAAGATATGACTTCGGCGTTGTGACGTGCCTATGCAGTGGAAGTGGAGACGATAAATATGTTTGGAAGAAGAGCTGTTTGGGGAGAAGGCTATAAGGATATCAATATGTCCAGGCCTTTCAGACATTATCAGTCCGCAGTCTTTCAGGTACCATTAACAGCGACCTTCTCTCAAAATGCTCTACTCCACCCTCATCGCCACGCTCGCGCTCTCCCCTCTCGTCGCCGCCCGTTCATGCAGCGGCGCCCACGACAATGTGTCCAAACACGGCAATGAGTCCCAGGGCTGGAAATCGCGTATCAAGAACGTCGTCGTCCTCGTTCTCGAGAACCGTTCCTTCGACACCTTCGCCGGCGGCCTCCGCTACAACGACGCCATCGACGGCCTGCTCGACATCGAATACTGCAATCCCGTCAACGTATCCGACCCGCACAGCGCGGTCGTTTGCGCGCAGAACACCGCCGCAAACGTCGCGGGGGATGACCCGGCACATGGCATCAGCGGCGTCAACATGGAACTCTTCAGCACCTACCATCCCGACGAAGCTGACTCGGCCCAGGACAAGTTCGAGGACGAGAATATGCTCGGCTTTGTGACGGAGCAGGGTACGGTGTTCAAGACGCAGAACGTCAGCCGTGCTAGGGAGGCCATCGATTATTATAGCCAAGAACATATCCCCGTCTTTGCCGCCATGGCGGAGAACTATGTCCTTTTCGACCGCTGGTTCGCGTCCGTTCCTGGCCCGACGAATCCCAACCGCGCCTACCTCACATCCGGCACCTCCGCGGGCCACGGCCGCAACGACAACGCCTTCAACATCGCCGCCTTGACCCAGAAATCCATCTTCCAGCAACTGTCGGAGAAAGGGATCAGCTGGATCAACTACTCCAACACGACTAAGTTTCAACCCGACGCCTTGTTCTACCAATGGACCGTCACGTCCGGAAAAGCGGCTACGAACATCAAGCCTCAAGAACAGTTCTACGTCGACGCGAAGGCGGGTACGCTGCCGCAGTTTACGTACATCAACCCGGAGTGCTGCTCTTACGACTCCTTCCACCCGCCGTCACCGGTGAGCACGGGCGAGGCGTACATCAAGGGCATCTACGAGGCCTTGCGCGCCGGCCCGCAGTGGAAAGACACCCTCTTCATCATGACCTTCGACGAGCACGGTGGGTTTGGCGATCATGTCGCACCGCCGGTGAGTGTGCCTGCCGGTGACGCTCTCGTGTACACCGAGAAGGCGCCCGACGGAAAGAACATCACGTTCGACTTCACCCGACTGGGCGTGCGTGTCCCGACCGTCATCATGTCGCCGTGGGTCCGGAAGAACGTGATCGAGAAGAAAGCGCACAACCGTGGTGGCGAGTACGATCATACTAGTATCCTGGCCTTCTTGGCCAAGTTGTGGGATCTGGAGAATTTGACGCCGAGGACGGCGTGGGCGGCGACGTTTGAGCACTTGATCCAGGATGAGGCGAGGATCGATACGCCGCAGATACTTCCGAAACCCGCTGTCTATTAGGTAGGCATTGGGTCCGGGAAGCCGAAAATGTGTGGCGCTTCCCTCTTTTTGGTTGTACATTCTTAGCGATCACGTTGAGATGGAAGGATGATTTCTCTCTGCAGGATATCTTCATGACTTTCTGGTTGACCAGGAGATCGTCAAACTACCAGTCTTCCGTATTTTACACCAGGCTTTATTTCAGCGCAGCCGATTAAGAACATAGTAAATGTGGCACTAAATCACCAGACTTCAAAATCTGAAGTTAGAAGCCATAGATTTGAGACTGAGAACCAAAATATATCCCTAAATCTTGGAGATCTATTCAAAGGATCTAAGATTCAATCGTGTGAGTTCGCTCATATGTTTTGAAGAAAAGAAAATGCCACCTTGTAGCATGATTGGATATTTATGGGTTTCTGTCCTCAACTGCAAGAGAGCCAAGCACCCTCCCATGAATGATACATCGATGTATAATTAAATTCTTGATATTATAAAAGATCATCTTTACAGACATTAAAAATGTTGTTAACTTGTTCACATTAAAAGTTACTGTAAGCAATGGAAAAAAATTTATGGAGGGCGTCAAGCCCGTTGTCATAACCTGCAGCGCCATCGGGCATGTACCAAATGCTCCGTCCCATTATGGAGGAAACTTGAGGCGGGTCATGTCGTTATCATCTGCGTAATGGATGGTAAATAGCATGGAAAGAACGGTAGGAAGAGGACAGTTGCCCAATAATTTAGACAGGAGATTGAGGCCTTGATGGACAAGAAAGAGACAGTGTAATGACGATGATAACCGACTGAGCCAGAAGTCTGCAATTGAAGGGTATTCTGAGCTGTGCTGGTTCTAACAACATGACATGGACCAGTATGAGCAAGGACAGACTGAGGTGCAGCTCTAACCACCACATGCTTTCAACTCAATGGTCATCGGCCATTGCACCAGGACACGAGTGTGGGTCGTTTTAACTCCTCTTTCTTAGCTGTCACGATTCAAACTTCGTGAGATATACTCTCCCAGAATGGATACAGCTCGGGCTGACTCTGGGCTAAGGTTGACTGGCAGCTCACCTAGCTCGAGCAGCCTCGTGGGTCTCCGGCCTGTTTTTACCGCGCTGGGAGTCGATCGCAAGCTCGACTTTCCAATGCTTCGCATTTTGCAGCCGCAGATACACCCTTGTATAAGACATGAGTGAATGGCGAGAGGAGTAGGTCAGCCCGTTGCTCAGGGTGGATCTTTCGTCTCGGTGATATGTCCTCTTAGATACCAAGCTCCTCTCACATCTTTCTTGCGTCTCATCGAAACATCTGTCCCTCCGCACACTCGGGATGGCTTCTCCTGCGAATGGCTTCTCTGTGCTGGGTCAAAACAGTCCCAACGTCTCCTGTACCAACCCCCAAACGTCGTCTGTTGCATCGGATTTCATTGCTCCTATTGTCACTCTTGGGTTCATAGCCGCTACCAGTCTCGTCATGTTGTTCAACCGAATCTTTGATCGCGTTCTGGTTGACAAGCAGGGAAACAAGATCCCCGATGGCCCATGGGGCCTGCCCATCGTGGGTCAGTCTTAATTCTGCTGCCTGTCTTGTTGAGCCTGACTGAAGATCCACTCAGGCTCATTCCCCTTCCTAATACGATATCCCGAGCTGGCCTTAGACCACTGGGCCAAAAAGTTTGGAAATATGTACTCGATATGGCTTGGCAACCAGCTCTTCGTGGTTGTATCAGATCCAGACATTGCCAAGGACCTTATGGTCACTAATAGTGGTGTCTTCTCGTCACAGAAGGAGTTGCACATCAAGAGTCAGACTATACTTGTTGGTCGTGGCACTACGGCTACGCCGTATGACGATAGATGGTAAGCCACCTTCATAGATGGTCGCACCGCTGTTTAACCTGAATAATCACCATCTAGGTGGAAACATCGACGTATTGCCGTGGGGTGGTTGGACCAGCGCGTCGTCGATAGCTACCCTCACGTTCTCGACCGAGAGGCTACCGTCCTGGTCAGGTCTCTTTATAACGCTAGCAAAGGCGGCACAGTCCCCGTGAACCCTCAGGTATGTCTCTGTCATGCAGACAGCTAGGAGCTATAATTGAGCAGTGGTATAGTCACATGCTGGTCGCTGTTCGCTCAACAACATGACCACCATCACTTTCGGACTGCGCACAGACAGCGTTCATCACCAGTTGGTCGGTCGTGCTCTCGAGCTGAGCCGCGAATTCATGTAGGTCTATCCTAGCCCTCATCACAATCGTGTATTGCCACTCATACTGCGGCTGGCAGGAATTGCATAGGCCCCATGTCCAATCTAGTCGGCTTTGTAACAGTCATGCAGCTCTTCCCCAACCGCATGCAAATCCGCGGCAAGAAGCTTCACGAAGCCCTCCTGGAGACGTATGGGGACCTCATCAGGAAGATCGAGGTTGAGCTCATCAGCGGCGAGGATGTTGACGACTGTTTGGTCAAGTCGATGCTCGAAGTCCGTGGGGACCAGGATCTTGATGATCTAGATATGGCTATCTTTGCTTCTGCGTTCATGATCCACGGCGTTGAAACGGTAAGACCTGCTGACGGATTTATCAAAACAAAAGTTGAGAATTCCACTTTCTTAGACGGCGGCCATCACGCAGTGCTTCTCGGCCCTGATCCCGGCACACCCGGATATCCAAAAGAAAGCCCAAGACGAACTCGACCGAGTAGTTGGCCGTGACCGCTTGCCCACCATCGAAGACGAGAAAGAGCTTCCGTACTGCCACGCTATCGTCAAAGAAGTCAGGCCCATTCCCATCGCCATCCCGCCTCAACCATTCCGATCAAACGCAGCTGACATGAACCGCACAGGTCGAGCGCTGCCACAACCCCTTTTGGCTCGGAACGCGGCACGTCACGACCGAAGACTTCACGTACAACGGCAACTTCATCCCCAAAGACACCGTCGTCGTTCTGAACAAACGGACCATGCACCACGACCCCAAGCATCACCGGAGCCAAGAGTCTTTCAACGTATGCACCCCCTCGCGCTTCACATTGCCCAGCAATCCGCACTCCTGACCGCTGACCGCTGACCACTTGCTCCCTCGACCATCACAGCCGGACCGCTACATCCGCGGCCACCTCACCTCCGCCGAGAGCGCCAACCTCGCCGACCCGCACGCGCACGACCACTGGATGATTGGCGCCGGGTGAGTCTCGCTACCACACCTCTCACCTCCGGCAGCACGACCGTTCCCTTCTTTCCTCCCTTCCTCCCTCCCTCCCTCCCATCTCGTCAAACCCCTTCATCCACACTAATACGACCGGAGCCGTCCCGCAGTCGCCGCATCTGCCCCGGCATGATCGTCGCCGAGCGCGAGATCTGGCTCACAATCTCCCGCATGCTGTGGGCCTTCGACATGAGGGGACTGCCCAGCGACCCGGTCGATCGGAAGGAGTACAGTGGTCTATCCGGACGGTCGCCTGTTCCGTTTCGGATGATGATCTCGCAGAGGCATGCGGGTGTGGAAAGGGTGTTGGAGGGGTGGGGGCGGGAGTTGGGATCTGGTGAGGGCGAGTGAGGGCGAGTGAGGAGGTGGGAGAGGTGGGGTTTGACGGCCCAGTGAGGCTGGCAGTGCGGGTTGTGTCGGTAGCAGGGGGCTGGGCGGTTGGGGACCAGAACTCTTGGTCGGTGGCTCTTCGCTGGTTATCTGCGATAGGTTACTGGAAAGGTTCCCGTTGCATGATTGGCTCGTCCGTGTTCCGAGTTTCGCTTGATGCTGTGACTGTCTATTCAGCAGGTAATATGCTGGGTATGTGGTGGACGCGTTCACAAAGGAAAGGGCTTGATTGTTCTTCTGCTTCGTGCGCAGGCACGTTGCGTACAACACCTTACGCGCTTGGTAGGCCCGTTCCATGTATGGGTCTCCCTCGGGCTTCTGTCACTCCTGCATCGTTGTCTTGGTGTCTTCTGTGATGGCCTTATCGTTCCAAACTCGGAGAGAGGGATAGGAGAAAGAGCGTCTCTGTCCCTAGGAGTCGGAGAGAGAGGTAGACGACAAGCCGTCTTTGTCCATAAATGTGCGTCCTAGCACGTAGGGCTGGGTAATTCCTAAGCTCATGCGAAAGATTCGTCAGGTACGCTGGGTCTACATAAGATAGGTACAGGAAAGGAACAGCATGGGTATCGTTTCCAGAAAGCACGACTCCATCAGACCTAAACCCAGTGAAAGGACCGTTGCAAAAACCAAGCAAGAAGAGGTAACCCTCTTCACTCGTCCTCGTACATCGCAAGACCAGTCTGGTCGTCGTAGATGACGCCTATAGCGCTCAACTTATCTTTCAGCAGCTTGTTTAGCGGGATTTGATAGAAGTTCGGTGGTAACTCCTTCCTCGCCCTACAGGGACAGCCGTTCCGTCAGCAAACCGCAGCAGTCGGATATGTCGTGATCGAGTAACTTACTTCAAGTAATCAGTCTTGATATTCCTCGCCTTATCCTTCAACGCAACCTGATCCCTCCTTTCGAGTACATTCTGGTCCTTCCCATCAAGGTCCTTGATATAAGCGTAGCTGGTCCCGTGCTCCATGATGTACTCAATCAGCGCTGACGTCTCCTCATCCGACCACGGCCGCCGCGTCTGAACCTTCGGAGGTACCCGTGCTCGGACCTGGTTCTTGGCCAGCTGGTTGATGCGCTTCTGCTGCTCTGCTATCTGAGCTTGTGACCGACTCGGGGGCTGGGATTGGGCGGGCGTGCCGCGGTTGTGACGCTCGACTTCCTCCCGGATTTGACGCCGCATGTCTTCGTCTATCTGTACTTCGTCGACGTCTTCGTCGTCTGGGGGTGAAGACGGGCGCGTCGGTTGGGCCGGTCGCGGGGATAGTTTCCTTGCCGGCGTCGCCGTTCGGCGTTGAGCAGTTGGTGCTATGTTGCGTCGCTCGCGAACGTCGAGGGGACGATTGTTCTGCTGGAAGCTTTCGTCCTCGCTTGGATCGGACATCTCTTCTTCCTCGACAGGAGGCTGGGCCCGCTTCTTTCCCTTCTGTCTGCTGCTCTTTTGCTGGTTCGATTGCTGGCTGTCGTCCCATGTCACCCGCTCAGCAGACTCCTGCCGGTCGACGAAAGCACGGGCTTTTGGTCTTGCGGAGGCAGTTTCTTTGTGCTGATTGAGCTTCTCTTTGTTCTTCTCCCTCTCACGTGCATTGCTTATTGCGACGATTCTCTTCGCTTCGGACGCGAGCTTTGCTTCTTTCGCTCTCTTGGCCTTGGCAGCTTGAAATAGGCCGTCGTCCTCTTCGTCAGCGAAATGTGGCCGCCAATCATCCTCGGCTTCGCTACGGGATTCGGAGGCTTTGGCGCGCTGGACTGATGGTAAAGGTGATTTTTTAGGTCGTGGATTTGAAGAACTCGAGGCAGAACCCTCTCGCCTCTCCAATCCTTTAAGCATGGCAATCGAATCTCGGTTCATGAACCTGTGCGCGATGATGGTTAGTGAGGGCGAAACTGATATCACGCTGCAAGTACACCAAAGAGCATACTTTGTGCGCTTGCGACGATCACCTTGATCTAGATGGTGGTCCGCCATCTGCTTGCTTGATAAGTATGAAACTAGAGAGGCAGTCACTCTTTCGTTTGGCAGATTGCAAACTCGTTGGCACAGCAAGCCGATAGTAAATTCGACGACAGGTCAAATCAAAACAATGGAGTTGTGCGTCCGCAACGACGGCTGTTGTGCTCTTGTTGTGCTTGCCGAGCTATTGTACGCCTCGCGCTGTCACGTGCTATAGCGGCAAATCATTTCTCCGGCAGCAACGTCTGCAATGTTCCTGTTTCTGGTTGAAAGGAGGAGCCAACACACGGAACTTTCTCGTACCACACTTCTGAATAGTCTCAATCCCTGGTGACATATGACCATTGATTTTGATTAGCTTACTCGCCTATCTCGCCGGCCTACATTGTTTTACTTATGTGCGAGTCGTCCCTCAGCTAGCAAGACCGCTCTTTCTCCTGCCCTGGTATATACTCGTACTCCTTTCAAGATCTAGAAATGAGGTTACGGAGGGAATTATCGTCCTCGATACTTCTATTCCTCTCAGCTTCACCAATTACATCAGTTGCAGTGCCTTCTCCACAGCAATATGACACCTCCCTTACACCGCGACAACTAGCTCGAGAAGCGCCCCCGCCTGGGCCAGCACACACAGGTCCTGCCGACACCCTCCGTACAGCTGCTGCGAACATTGGGACTCAAGATGCCCCAGTAGATGGCAAAGATGGGAAGCCCCACGCCGGTCCTTTTGTGGAAACCGCCGCAGAACGGGAACGGAAGAAGGCCAAGGACAGTGGCGAGGCGAAAGGCACATCTACGAGTACAAATCCAATACCAAAGCCGCTGAAGGGTTCAGCGGGAGGATTGTTACACTCAGAGACTAGCCCAATACCCGAGTCTAATAATGGGGTGATGGACGATCCCAACCGAGTCGGGCCCATGGAAGGAACACGGGGCACAGAAGGGGGTGTCAGCGAGAAGGACAGGGACCGGAAGGCACAGGAGAGCTACGTTGGCACCAACTCGGAGAAGAAGCCAGATCCACCGAAAGAAGCTCCACCATTGCCCCACAGCGAAAAGGAAAACCTAGCAGTGCAGGAGGGAAAGGAGGCTGGAAGGAAAGGAAAAGAAAGCGCTGCGAAGGACGCTGAGAAAACAAAGGCGGTTGGTGGACTTGAAGTAAGTGCCAAATACGCATCTTGCATGAATGTCCTGAGGGATAGATTAGAAGCATCCTAACGTCTGTGGTAACAGAAACCGACCGATCTACCCGAGAAACCATATGATATACCTCACCCAGTCCCTCCGAGTTCACAAAAAGATGACACCCTAGAGGTCGGCAAGCCCGTCGACCACTCGAAAGCAGCTCCTCCGCCTGTGGACGAAGAAGTGAGCGGGCTGATGCACCCATTCCATTCGTTACTTCTCTCGTTCACAATGATTATATTCTCCGAAATTGGGGACAAGACCTTCCTGATCGCCGCGCTCATGGCTATGAAGCATCCCCGTCTCCTCGTTTTTTCAGCCGCGTTTTCCGCACTCATCGTCATGACCATTCTTTCTGCCGTCCTCGGACATGCCGTACCAACACTGATACCCAAACGCGTCACTAATTTCCTTGCCGCTATCCTGTTCCTAGCTTTTGGTGCGAAGATGTTACGCGAAGGGTACGCCATGCACCCAGGCGAGGGCGTCGGCGAAGAGATGAAAGAAGTCGAAATGGAGCTCGAAGAGCGCGAACACCAAGCGCGCAAGATCGGACGACGGCGCTCGTCCGTCTCCCCATATGTCCTCGAATCAGGGCGAGGTGCACGAAATACGCGAGCCAACTCTCGTCTCCCCTCACCTCCAGAAAGTCCCTCGTCGTCATCATCACGTTCGCCGTCTCCAAGTCGACGATCCGCAGTCGCCAACGCTTTGGCTGGGTTGAACAACCTATTCTCTCTGCTCTTGAGTCCAGCTTGGGTTCAAACCTTTATCATGACGTTTCTCGGCGAATGGGGCGACCGCAGTCAGATTGCGACGATTGCGATGGCTGCAGGCCAGGATTATTGGTGGGTCACTACCGGTGCGGTGACCGGCCACGCTCTGTGTACCGCTGCAGCAGTTCTTGGTGGCAGGGCTGTTGCCGGCAGAGTCAGCTTGAGAGTCGGTAAGTATTGCAAAAAGAGCAAATACCTACCTCCATAGCGGACATACTGACTCAGTCCCTAGTGACGTTGGCGGGTGCAGCAGCTTTCCTCGTCTTCGGCTTCATCTACCTGGTCGAGGCTTTGTACTCCACGTAGATTTTCCAAAGCTCACGCACTCGGCGTTACAGTCGCGGCTATAGGATTCTCATACTCTTCCTGCAAGTATTTAGGGTATAGGCGTTGTTACACTTCACTTCATCGGAGACTGGGGACTACTGGCTGCATTGGGGAGGGATTTCTTCAAGCGAACAGAGTTCGGGGCTCTGGTTATCGTGCTTTTCTCATCGTACCCTATCTTGCTGGCGTTTTGTTCGTCCCAGCAACCATCGGGATGGGTTCTCTCGCGTTAGTGAGTTGGCTTAGGGGCTTTGTAGATGATAGCAATGGAAGAAGAGTCTGCGCCCAATTAACGATGATAAAGGAGAGGACGAAGAAATGCAAATTGATGATTTCTACATCCAGTTCGTCTTATGTCAACCGCTGATGATGAGGTCGTCGACTTGGGTACCCAATTCTACCACACCATGTGCAAGAAGGACCTCGAAGCAATGGCGAAAACACGGAAGAGTGCTGTTGGACACTGTTGTTGTAGATGTTGGTGACCGAAAGGCAAGTGAATTTCTTTGGGGACTCGGAACTGAGCTTCAAGCCTAGAAGTCTATGCCGGAGAAGAAATAAGGAAACCACCTCCGTCACGATGCTGTAGACGTCGTGGAAGCCGATGAAGCGGGCGAGGCCAAGCTGTTTGACTAGGTGCGACATCACTCCCGGATCATTTTCGGAGCGACGGAGTGAGCCGTTGTTAGCCATCTGGAGTCCAGCAGTGCTACAGCGATCATCGATTGCTGATGATGGACTCGTCGCCTTAGATGGACACAGATCCTGGACGATAGCAAGTACAAGGAGATGGCTACCCTCCCCTCCTCAACGATTCAACCCCGTCAACGCCAAGTCCTCCAGCGGCCTCTTATCCCCCCTAACCAGCTTTGGCATCAACATGCAAAACACCAAATCCGCCCTCATACCCAGCATCCCTTTCCACCAGTGCCTCCCCATCTCCCCAGCCCTATAACCCGCCTCCCAAACCGGAACCATGCACTCCCTCTTCTCTTCACCAAAGTCCTTCAGCACCTTCTCATCCGCACTAATAAAAACACCCCACCGATACCCGTCCTCCACTTTCCCCTCCCATACCATTCGATCATAATACGCCAGTAAACCAGCCTGTTCTGCGCCTGCTAGGGCATCCTCGTCGCTGATGTACTGAACGCTGTAGTTGTTCGCAATATCGGGAGGGCCTACGCGAGCGAGTGCGGGGGCCACAAGGGCGGAGAAGCGCTTCTGGAAGGTGAGCCAGGCGGCGGGGTCGTCGTAGGCGGTGCGGATGACGACGATGCCCCAGGAGGGGTAATTCTTTTCGCGGACCAGAGTGATCCAGTCGGTACGCTCCCAGGGGAAGACGATGGGTTTGGGGTAGGCAGGACGAGGTTGCGCGGGTTGCGCGCCTCCTTCGGCCTGTCGTGCTGCGGAGATGGTTTCCTCCCGCGCTTTCTCCTCCGCCTTCGCGCGCTGCAACACTCTATACGCCACTCTCCTCGCTTTGTACTCCTCTTCATCCGCCACTGCCTTGCTCGGGCGACTCAATAAGTCTCGGTGCTCGTCCGTCAGTGCCATGTAGGCCTGCAAGCGCGCGGCCCTTTCATCGCGTGTGCGTTTCACCGGGCCCTGGGCGAGAACTTGAGCTTCGTTTGGTGAGAGGGTGGGTGGAGTGGCCAGGGCTTTGGCTACAGAGGGTGAGGGAGGTCCTGGCGATGTAAAGGGAGTCCTCCGTGGCGGGATCGGGGCGGGCGAGGATAAGGGCGCGTTCCGAGGGGGTGATGGATGAGGGGGATGAGATTGCGCGAGTGCAAAGGTCTTGGAGGGAAAGTGGAAGAGGGGAGTTGGAAGGGTCCATTGATGGGGAGATGATAGTGCCGTTGATGATTGTAGGTTGGACGCGGAGTAGATGTTGTGACGAGTAATCTATGGAAGCAATAGAGGGAAGAATAAATCGCTACGGTCAAATTTGACGATGCTTTGCTACCTCCTTCTACCATGCAACTTCTCCATATACGCGCGGGTGCACGCTAAGGCTTTCACTTGATTCCCCAGAGCACTTGGCACCGTCTGCGCAGATTCTCATCATGCCGATCTTCCCTCCGTCCTTCAACCCGTGATCCTTGCTCTTCTTGTAGAAGTTGTACGCCTACCCTCCCGCTTAGATTCCATAGTGGCGAGGATATCTTGCTGCTTTGAAGTGGGACTCCTTACTCCGTCGCTGCTGCCTGGGACTCCATTTGACGGCCTTTCTCGCCCATCGTTCTTTGCGTCTCGTGACCGGGTGTTGAAAGATGTAGCTGGGGAAAGGCTGCCGTCGACTGCTGTCGCAGACCTGAACAACTGGCGACAGAACACCGGTTCAATAACCAGCGTTCGGCCTTGACGCGCCCCGCCACTCGGGTCGACGGGGAAGAGCTAACGATCGTTGTCCAAAGGGGTCGGACAGTGAGCGCTGGCGACAGCAGGACCAAAATGCCCGTTTACATACTACCACGAGCTCAACGGTCCATGTTGGGCCTCCATCCATCCCCACCACATTGGTCTAATGTCGTAGGCGGGGACGGAGAAGGCAATAACGGTGACAGGTGCGGGGGTTGCTAGGCATAAGTCCAATCTCCGTCGACGACAGTCCTCCCGCCCTTCCCATTCTATACTTGAACAATACTAGCGCCGCATCTTTTCCTCGTACCTACCATTCGCCACTGTCCCTACCGCCTCGACCGCTCAGCGGCAGCCATCTTCAACACCTCGCCCTCCATCTCCCGATCCGACATGTTACTAGAGCCACTGCCCAGATTCAGCGTCGCCTCCACCGACCACCCGTCGGAGTTTGTATCACTGCCATCAAGGCTCGGCTCTCTCGATGCCACAGGTGTCAAACCAAACTCCCGGACTTCATTCGGGCCAAACCTAACACCTTTATTCCGTACTGGCGGTTTCTTTTCAGCATAAATCGGCTCGTACGTAGGTGCTCGTTTGAGGAGCGTGTGCGCGGTCTCGATCAAGGTCGTTCTGGGCTCAACGGGTGGTTGCTTCAGGATGGAAACAGGTGCGGCGGGGGGCGGTCCAGTTGGGTCATCGGCGTCGAATGGCGGCGGAGGTGTACCCGTATATTCGTCGTGAGAGACACGGATCTTAAGCTCGTTTTGAGATTGCTTTGGCCTCTCCGACATGTCCTGCGGCCATCGCTGGCTCCAGCCTTCGTCCGTATCATCCTGACCCTTGGTATCGAAAACCGCCTTAATCCTTCCCATTGCACGGGAGACGTTCATCACCTTTTCGTAGTCGATTGGAGGCGGCGAGGCGTTGTCGCTCCAGTTGTCTTCCGAACCAGAACTACCGGACTCTTTGCGAGCCTTTCTCTTCTGGTTGCGGCGTCGGTAGAAATAGTATGTGACCCCTATCACAAGCCCTACGAGAACACCAATTGCAACACCCAATATGGTATTGAGCATGGGCGACTTCGCAGTAGCTGTGGCCGGGGGTATTCCCGCCCCATTCGTAACCACAGTCGAAGCTGATACAGCGCTAGTCGAGAGAAACGAAGACGGAGGATTGGGTGGTGTCGTTATGGTACTCGAGGGGACTATAGTCGTTGTATCTAAAATCGGTGCTGGTCCCGTAACAAAGGGCGTAGAAAATGGCCCAGTGCCGGACTGCCAGGTAGGCGACACCGTCTGAGCAATGGTGGCGGTAGTCCTGCCAAGTTGGTCCATCAGATACGTTGTTTCTTGGAGCCATGGTTGAAGTCCAGTGTCTCCGATGTCTATGATCTTCGTGCCTGCGCTGGAGTAAATGGTGGCGGTGACCATCCTGGCTCTAGCTCAGGGTTTAAGCTGAGTTGTATAGATCTGAAGATATTCTAACATCGTCTGCAGCCATAGTGAAAGTAGAGAGAGCATGAAGTATACCGAAGCTGAAGTTGGTGAGAGGGACGTTGCCGTCATCAAGTTCACATGGTGAATACCAGGTCAGACAACAATGTCATTCCACCCAAGGGTCCCGTGATCGTCCATCGGACCTCCTACCCACAAAAGGTAAATGACTCCTATTCTGACTTACTGGTATGAAACCCTGATAATAGTCCATGTATGCTGTCCGGGAAATAGCACGGATCACATATCCTGCTGCGGTGATGAGCAGGACGACCCATCATCTTTTCTGACAAGAGTAGTAAGACACAGCAAAAGAGATTCGTGTTAGCTGTAGATCTCTTCCGGCTTGCCTCAATTCCTTCTGGCTTGCCTTTGGGCCTATTATACGACGTTCCAGTACAAGAAACAAAGGGCTGGAGGTCAAGGGACAGTCAAGAAAGACCTTGACAAAAGACGATAAAATGGGCAAGGAGTTGGGGAGTCAGGTGAATTCAACACACAAAGTACGGAGCGTACACACAGTACTAAGACAGAATGACAGATGGTACATCAACCATATCAGTTCTTGTGCTGCTCTTTAGAAAGTCGCAGTTTTCGGTGAGCTACTGGGTTTGGTTCAGGTTCAACCTCAAGCTGTTTCTTGGGGAGAATGCTGACTAAGCAGTAAAAACAAGGCTGAAGCCATATCTCGCAGAACAGGGTGCAACACCGTTGAGATTTTCTATCAGTATATCACTTCCTCAAGTATTAGACACGCAGCTGTCTATTGTGACCGGCCCGAAGTCTTTCACTTCGCTTGTGCGGTAGTCAACCGATCTTTCAAACCACCTGCCACCTACCTAAACCTAAGTCATATGAACCCTTCATGTGACACAGGAAGTCAAGGGTCGGAGTACAGACACAGACACAACCTCCTCAGAACATAAGACACTGATGCAGTAGATTTTCGAACCGTCTACAGATCGTTTTGCCTCATGAGTTCCGAGTCTAAGTAAAACTGCGCCGAAACCGACACCAGAACCTATACCTAAATCTATACCCTATGCCGATCTATGCCTGCGATTCTGCCCGAACCTACACCCAAAAGATCTAATTGAAATCAGCATCTATATCTCCGTAAGCTTTCCCAAGCCCTCCGTCCGGACTACCTCCTCCCACACGCGTCGCATCTCAGGAACTCGCAAACGTCCCACCACGAATCGGGAAGGCCGCGGACGGATCAGGGGCGGTCCCAAGCGCGAACATGGCGATTTCGCCCGGCGTATTCCCTTCCTGAAAGACGACCCTGATGACGACCTCCAAGCGGGCCTGGACGACCATGCGAAGGGTGCCGACGCTCGACATCGGTATGCTGATGTCGAGCAGCCTGTTCTGAGGCGGACCCGGTCCGGCCACCACGCGGGCGGAGATCTCGTCGATCCTCTTGTTGGCCGGAGTGCGGATGCTGAAGACGTAGACGTTGCCGGGGAGAAAGGGGGGGAGCGCTAGCCTGAAGTACCGGTACGGTAGCGCCGGGAAGAAGAAGCTCGCGGTTTGGTAGCACACGTCGGGTAAGGCTCCGCTTCGAGCGCGGGGCACGATGACTGCCCTGGTGGGCTTCGTCTTCGATCGGAGGGTTGGTGGGGATTCGGTGTCTGGTACGAGGCTCAGGCTGATTGGGTTCGACCTATCGCGGGGGCAGGTGGCAGCGTTGTGGTTTGGGGGATACGGGAGGTCCGGTAGGGTGGCCCGTCGTAGAATAGAACGCTGTGATTGTGCGAGGCCGTAGAATGGGAGAAGCGCGAGACATGATGTGAGAAACAGCAGTGCTGAGGAACGAAGAAGTTGCATTTCGATGATATGAGATGCTTCTTCTGCTGTGAGACTAGTTTGTCAGGTTCAACACTGCCTCAACGGAACAAAATTCTTCTCCGGCGATCAGTGGTCACGTTGTTCGAACTTATGGATATCAAGCGGGACACGTATTCCTCATGGTATCCAGTCAATATAAGAACGCTCAAGCATGGTGGACTCGTGGGAGTGTCCGTCCTCGTCGGATCAGCAATCTTGATATTAAAGCCGTCATGGTTGCGTCACCGTTGTGTTGATACGCCAGGTAGAGCTACCATTCGCCATCTTGTTTCGGTGAGGTCTTGGAAAACATTGTCTGAGGAGCCCCCTTGTCGTCGCGCCTGAACGTGTTTCACATCGATGCTGCGCCTCGAGCATCCAGACAAGATCCGAATCATTCCAATACCACTACCATGGGTAGCTGCAGAAACACAGTCTTGAGTGTGATTCAGTGAAGAGAGTTGAGGCTTTTAGTTGTATCTTCGTACAACTTGCTTGGGTAGTAGTATAGCAAAGTGAAGATAGCCTTAAGCCTACCCTATGGGTCTCTTAAACCGCCGTGTTGCGTGACCGGCCAGCGGTTAATCGCCACAAGTACACCCGCAAGTGACCTGCGACTTTCCGTGCTGTCAGCAATTGAGGTTTCTTTTGTCGGTCTTGACTGCTCGGCGTTGAAGATCTATCAGATGTGCTGCGATTCAAAGGAGCTTTTTGAAGTACAGATTACAAAGTACCTTAAGTAAAGGTATCTTAAGTACAGCAATTCCTAGAATGTTGGCTCCTCAGTTCGCTCAGAACTTTTTGCAACTTTTTTTTGAAAATCACACTCAAATTCAGTGTTTTGATGTTAAAATCACAATAAATAAATAGTTTGCATAAAAC
>JAABUY010000172.1_pt1 | contig 133338 bp, 138 predicted proteins | sample 5560271 | NCBI WGS metagenome assembly JAABUY01 (sample SAMN10711886, study PRJNA513374) | rock metagenome | isolation source: Antarctica rocks | place: Antarctica: Victoria Land, University Valley
TCGCTCGATCCGTGTCGTGGGAGAGCGGTGATCGAATCTTGGTTCGCCAGACCCGTCAACACCGAAGCGCACCAAAATACGTCATCCCGACGTTTCCGATGGCGATTATGCAACAGGCTCTAGAGCGGCTTCGGTCCGGTCACCGAAATCGAGGACCCTCCATCGAGGGCGATGTCCTGGAATTCGAGGTCTTCGTTCGTGCCGCCCGCCTCGTTGAAAACATAGGCGCCCGTGGCGAGCGTGAACGAGGACGTGCCAGGCAAGGCAGCCGCGCCCGGATGACCCGCGTCGACCACGAGCGTGTCGCCCGCCCCGAACGGCGCGCCATCGACGTAGTGGGTCGGGTCGAGAATGAAGTTGCCGGGCGTCGTCGGGTTTGGGTTCCAAGTATGGGTCGTCGGCATCTTGAAGCCTGCCTGGAAATACGGTTGCAGCAGCCGTTAGACGCGATTTTCCGCAACCTTAGCAACACGGCGTCCAGCTTTCGCGTCGTCGGGCAAGACTCCGTGGGCTACGACGCGGCGACGCGGTGCGAGGGCGCCACGACGTTGGCGATCACCTCGCCGAACGGGCCGGCGTTGCGCGCGCGGCCGAGATCGTTACCCGTCGTGGCTGCCAGCGGCAGCAGCGGGAACACCAGTTCCGCGAAGCGGTAGCACTCCTCCAGATGCGGGTAGCCGGAAAGGATGAAGCGGTCGATGCCGAGCGCCATGTACTCGCGCATCCGCGCCGCCACCTGCTCCGGGTCGCCTACCAAGGCGGTTCCGGCGCCGCCGCGCACCAACCCCACGCCGGCCCACAGGTTCGGGCTGATCTCCAACTTGTCGCGCCGGCCGCCGTGCAGCTGCGCCATGCGCCGCTGGCCCACCGAGTCGAACTTGGAGAACGCCTTCTGCGCAATGGCGATCGCCTGGTCGTCGACGTGGCGGATCAGGCTCTCGGCGGCGCGCCAGGCCTCGTCGGCCGTCTCTCGCACGATGACGTGCAGGCGGATGCCGAACTGCATGGTGCGGCCACGCGCGGCGGCGGCGGCGCGGGCCTCGGCGATCTTGGCGGCGACGTCGGCGGGCGGCTCGCCCCAGGTCAGGTAGACGTCGGCGTGCTCGGCCGCGACCGCCTGCCCGGCCCCCGACGAGCCGCCGAAATACAGCGGCGGGTACGGCGCCTGCACCGGCGGGTAGAGCAGCTTGCCGCCCTCGCAGCTTATGTGCTTGCCGGTGAAGTTCACCGTCTCGCCGCGCATCAGCGCCCGCCACACCGTGAGGTATTCGTCCGCCGCCTCGTAACGTTCGGCGTGGTCGAGCCAGACGCCGTCGCCGTGCAGCTCGGAGGGGTCGCCGCCCGCCACCACGTTGATGAGCAGCCGCCCGCCCGACAGCCGGTCGAAGGTCGCCGCCATGCGCGCGGTCATCGACGGCTCCGACAGCCCCGGCCGCACCGCGACCAGGTAGCGCAGCCGCTGCGTCAGCGGCAGCATGGCGGACGCCACCACCCAGCTGTCCTCGCACGACTTCCCGGTCGGCAGCAGCACGCCGAAATAGCCCAGCTCGTCGGTGGCGCGGGCAATCTGGCTCAGGTAGTTGAGCGTCACGTGCCGCGCCCCGGCCTCCGATCCCAGGTAACGCCCGTCGCCATGGGTCGGCAGGAACCACAGCACGTCCGCGGCGGATGCGCCGGGCGCCGGAATGGAGGTCACGTTGTCCATGTCGAGGCTCTCCGTGGAACTAGGTAATCACTACCACGGACCGTTCTTAAATAGCTATCACGGTATTTCGCTGTAGGAAAAGCTACCCTCGTTGGGCAGCGTCTTCGCGTAGGAAATCGCTGGCGGCGAGGTAGCGCTCGAACAGCTTCTGCGACCGTGCGGCGGCGGGCGCAGCTCCCAGCCCAGCGCCCGGCCGCCGAGGATGGCGGCACCCAGCGCCGTCCCGCCGACCGGGTTGGCGTGGACCGCGACCGCCATGCCGGCGATGTCGGCCAGCACCGGGGCGTCCCAGCTTCGCGTTTCGAGGTCCATCAGGCCGGTGTTGCTGGCCGCGGTCGGGTTGGTGGCGTGCACCCCGGTCAGCCGCCAGGCGAGGTAGTCCTTGGCCCCGGCGTGGAACATCGCGGCGCTTGCGAACGTCTCGGGCCGCTGCGCGCGCAGCCAGTCCAGCTTCGCCGCGGTGGTCAGCGGCTCGACCGGGTTGCCGATGCGGCTGGCGGCGTCGACCGCGTGCATCCGAGCCGCGAAGCCGGCCAGGCCCGCCGCTGCGCGGCCGTCGCTGTAGAGCAGCGCCGGGCCGACGGCGCGCCGTCGGCGGCGAGCGGCAGCAGGTTCTGCATGGTGCCGGCCAGCGCCAGCAGGACGACGCCGTCAAGCGCTGATGGCCGCGCGCACCGGCGGCGCGCTGGGCTGGGCGGTCGGCGCTGCTCGCGATGGCCGTCCACGTCGGCAGCAACTTCGTCCGCAGCGTCACGCTCGCGTTGAGCTTCGCCGCAATTCACGAGACGATCCACATCGCCGAGCCGAGGCAGCCGGCTCCAACTAAGCCGCCATGGCTGGACGATGGATGCCGCACTCGGTCTTGCCCAGACCGGCCCAGCGGCCACTGCGCGGGTCGGCCCCGGCCGCCACCGGCTGGGTGCAGGTGGCGCAGCCGATCGAGGGGTAGCCGCGTGCCACCAGCGGGTGCGCCGGCAAGTCGCGGGCGACGATCTCGGCCGCCAGCCGTGTCTGGTTCCAGTCGGCCAGCGGGTCGATGCGTAGCCGTGCGCCGTCGCGCCCGACCACCCGGACGCCCGAGCGGGTCGCCGCCTGATGCCGCTTGCGGCCGCTCACCCAGCCGGTGAACGGCGCCAGCGCCCTGTTCAGCGGCGACACCTTGCGGACGTTGCAGCAGGCGTCCGGGTCCCACACCCATAAATCGCCGTCCGGATCGACGCTGGATAATTCACTTTTGTCCGGCGTGATATCACGCACGTCGAGCAGGCCGAGGCGCGCGGCCAAGGCGCGGCGGTAGTCCAGCGTCTCGTCGAAATGCTTGCCGGTGTCGAGGAACAACACCGGAACGGCACGGTCGATCTCCGCGACGACGGACAGCAGAACCGCGCTTTCGGCGCCGAACGACGACACCACGGCGATTTTCCCAGGAAACGCCGCGATTGCCGCTCGCAGCGCGGTTGGCCCGTCCAACCCCTCCGCATCGCGCAGGAACGCCGCTATGGGCGACGTCTCGGCTTCGCCCAGCGTTTCGGTGTCCATCGATAGCATTTCCGCGCTCGCTCTGTGGGATAAACCCAATAAAGCGAGTATCACGATCTATGAAAGTGATTTTTTCGGCATCGCGCTCATTCCCTTGGAGCATGGCGGGGCAGCCATGATTCCTCAGGCCAGGACGTAGGCTGCGAGCAGCTTGGCGAATGCCCGGGCGCGATGGCTGGTGGCGTGCTTTTCGGCCGGGTCAGTCTCGCCGTAGGTGCGTGCGCTGCCGTCGGGCAGGAACATCGGGTCGTAGCCGAAGCCGCGGTCGCCACGCGGCGGCCAAACGTGAACGCCGTCGACCCGGCCCTCGAACAGCGCCGCCTCGCCATCCGGCCACGCCAGGCACAGCACGCTGACGAACCAGGCGCGGCGGTCGGGGGCGTCGCCAGCCTCGCGGTGAACCCTGGCCATGGCGGCGGCGAAGTCCCGGCCCGGCCCGGCCCAGCGCGCCGACACCACGCCTGGCGCGCCGTCCAGCACCGCCACGCAGAAACCGCTGTCGTCGGCCAGCGCCGGCAGGCCGGAAGCCCGCGCGGCGGCAACCGCCTTCAGCCGCGCGTTGCCGGCGAAGTCGGGCTCGGTCTCCTCCGGCTCCGGCAGGCCAAGCTCGCCGGCGGATGCCAGCTCGATGCCGTGCGGCGCCAGCAGCTCGCGCATCTCGCGCAGCTTGCCGGGATTGTGCGTGGCCACCACCAGCCGCGTGCCGGGATCGAGCCGCCGGCTCACGCGCCGAGCGCCGCGCGCTGGCGGGCGAACAGCGCCGTCGTGCCCGATTTGGCCAGCGCCATCAGTTCGGCGAACTGCGCCTCGCTGAACGGCCGCTTCTCGGCGGTCGCCTGGATCTCCACGACGCCGCTATTGGCCATCACGAAGTTGGCGTCGGCTTCCGCCCCGCTATCCTCGGCGTAGTCGAGATCGAGCACCGCGCCGCCGTCGACCAGCCCGCACGACACCGCCGCCACCTGCCCCAGCAGCGGCACGGCCTTCAGCACGTTCATCCGGACCAGATGGCGCAGCGCCAGGCTGAGCGCCACCCAGGCGCCGGTGATCGAGGCGCAGCGGGTGCCGCCATCGGCGTTCAGCACGTCGCAATCGAGCGTCACCGTCATCTCGCCGAGCGCCGCTCGGTCCACCACGGCGCGCAGGCTGCGCCCGATCAGCCGCTGGATTTCCTGGGTGCGGCCCGACTGTTTCCCGCGCGCCGCCTCTCGCTCGCCCCGGGTGTGGGTGGCGCGCGGCAGCATCCCGTACTCGGCGGTGACCCAGCCGGTGCCGGAGTTGCGTAGGAACGGCGGCACCCGACTCTCGACGCTGGCCGCGCACAGCACCTCGGTGCCGCCCATGCGGATCAGGCACGAGCCTTCGGCGTGGTGGGCGAAGCCGGTTTCGATGGAAACCTCGCGCAGGGCGTCGGGCGTGCGGCCGGAGGGGCGCATGGGGCTGTTCCGTTTGCTGAAAACGCCGTTCTGGCCAACCGCGCCGCCACTGGCAAGACGTCCCATTGGCAAGGCGGCGCGACACCTGACATGCTGCGCCATGGGACCCCCGCCGCCGCCAGGCCTCGACACCCGCGCTTCCGCCGTGCTGCGCGAGATCGTGGAGCAGTACGTCGAGACCGGCGAGCCGGTCGGCAGCCGCACCTTGTCGCGTCGGCTGCCGATCTCGCTGTCGCCGGCCACCATCCGCAACGTCATGGCCGACCTCACCGATGCCGGCCTGCTGTTCGCGCCGCACACCTCCGCCGGCCGGCTGCCGACCGAGCAGGGCCTGCGGCTGTTCGTCGACGGCCTGCTGCAGTTCGGCGAGCTGGCCGAGGAGGACCGCGAGGCGATCGGCGGCGCCTTGGCGGCGTCCGGCCGCAGCCTGGAGAACACGCTGGCCGAAGCCTCGACCATGCTGTCGGGCCTGTCGTCGGCGGCCGGTCTGGTGCTGGCGCCGAAATCCGACGGCGCCTTGAAGCACATCGAGTTCGTGCCGCTGGGCTCCGGCCGCGCCATGGTGATCCTGGTCAGCGCCGATGGCCAGGTCGAGAACCGCATCATCGACATCCCGCCCGGCCTGCCGCCCTCCGCGCTGCAGCAGGCCGGCAACTACCTGAACGCCCGCCTGTCCGGCCGTCCGCTGGCCGAGCTGCGCCGCATCGTCGGCGAGGACATGGCCGCCGACCGCACCCAGCTCGATGGCCTGTCGACGCAGGTGGTCGAGGCCGGGCTGGCGACCTGGACCGGCGACGCCCGCGGCGGCAGCCTGTTCGTGCGCGGCCAGGCGCGGCTGCTGTCGGACGTGACGCAGATCGAGCGGCTCGGCTCCATCCAGCGGCTGTTCGAGCGGCTGGAGACGCACGAGACGATGCTGAAGCTGCTGGAGCTGGCCGAGCAGTCGGACGGCGTGCGTATCTTCATCGGCGCCGAGAACGGCCTGTTCGGCACGTCCGGGGTGTCGATGGTGGTGGCCCCGGCGCGCAACGCGGCGAACCGCATCGTCGGCGCGATCGGGGTGATCGGCCCGACCCGGATCAACTACGGCCGCATCATCCCGGTGGTCGACTACACCGCGCGGGTGGTCGGGCGGCTGCTGGGGTAGGACGCTCGCCATGGCGGAACCGCGACGCCCGGCGCGCGATGTGGTGGGCACACAACGCGAAGGCATCGACCATGGCCCGTAAACCTTCCCCTCCGAAACCCGCCAAGCCGGAAGCGGCAATCGGCTCGGACGCCGTGCAGCGCTTGCTGGTGAGCCAGATGCAGGACGCCTACAGCGCCGAGACCCAGGCCCTTGAGGCTTATCCCGCGATGCTCGAAGCGGTCACCGCGGACAGCTTACGCAAGGCGCTGGAGTCGCACGCCGACGAGACCAAGACGCAGGTCGACCGGCTGGAACGCGCCCTCGGCCTGCTCGACAGCGAGCCGGGCGACAAGCACTGCCAAGGGATGCACGGGTTGATCGAGGAAGCCCGCGAGGAGATGCAGCAGTACGCCCCTGGCCCGGTGCTCGACGTGGTGCTGTTGGCCGCGGCGCAGCGGCTGGAGCACTACGAGATCGCCGGCTACGGCACTATGGCGACGCTCGCCGAGGACCTTGGCGAGGCTGACGTGGCGGAGCTGCTGGAAGAAATCCTCGACGAGGAGAAGGCCGCCGACAAGCGGCTGTCGCATATCGCCGACGACGAGATCAACGCGGCGGCGTTGGGCGAGGAGGCCGAGGAGGGTGACGACGAGGATGAGGACGAAGCCCTCGACGGCGAGGAAGAGGAGGACTAGCCACGCTTCGGGACGACATCGAGGCGCTGGCGAGGCTCTGGATGACGTTCTGGCAGGGCGGCGACCTGCTGCGGTTCGAGGCCGTCCACGCCGAGACGTTCGTGGACCGTTCGGCGGCGGGGCGAACGCCGGACCGGCTGGGCTTTCGCAAGGGCGTCGAACGCCTCTACGGCAGGTTCCCGGACTTCACTGCGGTCGTCGAGTTCATCGCCGTCGACGACGCCATGGGCCTCGCCACCATCCGGTGGTCGGCGACCGCACGTTTAGCCGAAGATGCAACGACTTTCGAAGGCATCGAAATCATCCGGTGCCAAGCCAATCGGGTCGTCGAGCGGTGGGGAGAATGGGACGGCGGCGTCACATGAGACCCGGGCGCTGCCTTGCTCGTACCGCGCCAGGTTTAGAGAATCCGGCTGCTCAGGGCGACCGCGACGAGCATTCCAGCCAGGATTAGGAAGGCTGTCGGTAGACTCGTCGCGTGGGCGATAAAACCGATGCCGGCGGGACCCGCGAGAATGCCCGCGTAGCCGAGCGTGGCGATCGCCGGGACCGCGACGTTCTCCGGCATGACGCTCTGCCGCCCGACGGCGCTGAACAGGACCGGGACGATGTTCGCGCAGCCGACGCCAACCAGGGCATATCCCAGCAACGCCGCCTCCCAAGAAGGCGCCGCCGTCGCGACGACGAAGCCGAACGCGGCGAACAGGCCCCCGATCAGGACCACCCGCTTCTGCCCTAGCCGGTCCACGATGCGGTCGCCGGCAAGTCGGCCGACCGTCATCGTCGTGGCGAACGCGGCGTAGCCGAGGCCGGCGTAGGAAGTGGCCATATGCCTGACGGAACTCAGGAAGACGGCGCTCCAGTCGAGCACCGCGCCCTCGGCCAGGAACAGCACGAAGCACAGCATGCCGATGAACAGCACGACTCCGTGCGGCATCGCGAATGCCGGCCCCTCGTTCTTGGCGCCGTAAGGCAGGAAATGCGCCGCCGAAACGCCGAGCGCCACGACGATGCCGAGCGACACGCAGGAGGTCGCCACCAGGGGTGACGCCCCGGCGCTCAACAGGGCTGCCATTCCACCGGCCCCGGCGATGCCGCCGACGCTGAACAGGCCATGGAAGCCGGACATCATCGAGCGTCCACTGGCTCGTTCCACGATGATCGCCTGGATGTTCATCGCGACGTCGATCGCGCCGATGCCCGCGCCGAACATCATCAACATCGCCACGAGCGACGGCAGCGTCGAAAGGGTCGCCAGAAACGGCAGCGTCGCGGCAACCAGCAGAGCGGCGGCGACTATGACCCGACGGCAGCCGAACCTGGCCGCGAAAGCGCCGGAGATGGGCATCGTGACGATCGAGCCGATGCCTAGGCACAGCAGCAACAGCCCGAGCGCGCCGTCGCTGATGCCGGCGCGCGCCTTGGCGAACGGCACCAGTGCCGCCCATGCCGAATTCCCGAAGCCGGTGATGAAGAACACGATGCGCGTGGCGCGCCGTTCGGCGGCGCCTGGAGAGCGACGCAAGATGGTGTCGGAGGTTGCCATCAGGTCTTGCGTCCCGCCGTCTTCGCGGTTGAGGGGAAGCGTATGGTCATGGCTGGGACGCCCGATGCGTCTCGATGCCGAGCGCCTGGAACGGCTCGAGCAGCGCTGAAGGCGCGTCCGCCTCGACGACGAGATGGGCCAGCCTGGAAGACGGCACGACGCGGAATGGCGCGGACGTTCCCAGCTTCTCGTTGGTCGCGGTGGTCACGACCATGGCCGCTTCCTGCACCGCGGCCCGCTTGAACTCGGCATCTTCCAGGTCGAACGCGGCCAGTCCCGCCGTCGCATCCACCGCGCAGGCCCCCAGCAGCGCCAGGTCGATGCGGATGGCGTCGAGGTCGCGCATCGCCCGGGCGCCCAGCGTGGCGCCGCAGCCCGGATCGACACGGCCGCCGATCATGATCAGCTCGATGCCCGCCAGCGACCCGAGCGCCGTCGCGACATGCGGCGCATTGGTCACGATCATAATGCGCAAGTTGGGTGGCAGCGCCCGCGCGACGGCCAGGTTGGTCGATCCGGCATCGAGAAACAGCACCTCGCGAGGCTGCATCGCCCTGGCGATCAGGCTGGCGCCGGCGCGACCTAGGGCTGCCTTGCGCGTCGCCTGCTCGCCCTCGCGCTGCACCAGGGTGCCGCTGGCGGTCGAGAGCGGCAGAACGCCGCCATAGACCCGTCGGCACAATCCCGCCGCCGCAAGCCCGCGAAGGTCGCGCCGGGCGGTGTCCTCGGAAATGCCGAACTGCCTGGCCATGTCGGTCGCAAGCACGCGGCCGGTCCGTGCCAGGTGCTCCAGAATGTGCCGCTGCCGCTCATCCGGCATCGACCAAGGCAACTCGACCATCAACATCATCCCGATAAGCCGGCACGAACATGCGCCATCATGCGCGTTCGTGCAAACATCCGGAACGCGTCAGCAGGAGTGCGCGGCCGTCAACCTACCGGCCGCCGGCTGCGAAGCGCCGCTCCCAGCGTGCCGTCGTCGAGCACGTCGAGCGCGCCGCCGATTGGCACGCCATGCCCGACCCGGCTCACCGCGACACCCAGCGGACGCAGCCGGTCGCCGAGCCAGTGCGCGGTGGTGGCGCCGTCGACCGTGGCGCCCAGCGCCAGGATCACCTCGCGCACCTCGCCGTCGCGCAGCCGCGCCAGCAACGGAGCCACGCTCAAATCGTCCGGCCCGATTCCGGCCAGTGCCGACAACGTGCCGCCCAGCACATGGTACAGGCCGCGATGCACGTGCGCCCGCTCCAGCGCCCAAAGGTCGCCCACCCCCTCGACCACGCACACCTGGCTGCGGTCGCGTTCGGGATCGGCGCAGATATGGCAAGGGTCGGCGCTGTCGAGGTTGCCGCACAGCGTGCAGGCCCGCACCGCCCGCGCCGCCTCCGCCAGCGCCGTGGCCAACGGCAACATGCGCGCCTCGGGCGACTGCAGCAGGCGCAGCGCCGCGCGCCGGGCGCTGCGCGGGCCCAGGCCGGGCAACTTCGCCAGCAGGGCGATCAACCGTTCGACTTCGGGGCCAGCCATTGCCATCAGGAAGGCGGGGCTCCGCCCTCGACCCGCTGGAGCCGTCGCCCCAGACCCCTTGGATTAATGGATTTCAAAGGCGAGCCTTTGACGGGTCGAGGGCGGAATTGGCCAAGGTTCCGGCGACGTAGTCGTTGGAATGCCAATGGAGGGGGAGCCCCGCCTTCCTAGAACGGCAGCTTCATGCCGCCGGGCAGCGCCATGCCGCCGGTCACCTTCTGCATCTCCTCCGCCGCGACCGCCTCGACCTTGCGCTTGGCGTCGTTGTGGGCGGCCACGACCAGGTCCTGCAGCATCTCCATCTCGCCCGGATCGGCGAGCTTCGGGTCGACGCGGACCGCCCGCATCTCGCCCTTGCCGGTCAGCGTCACCGTGACCATGCCGGCGCCGGCGCTGCCTTCCAGCTCCATGCTCTCCAGCGCCGCCTGCATCTCCTCCATCTTCTTCTGCATCTGCCCGGCCTGCTTCATCAGGCCCGCAAGGTTCTTCATGGCTCAACGCTCCGTGTCATCGTAGGGGATCTCGTCGTCCGGCGGCCCATCCAGCGGCTCCGCGTCGAGCGGTGCGAATTCGGGGCCGTCGAAGGCTGGCGGCGGCAGGCCGTAGGCATCCACCGAATCGTCACGCACCTGCTCGATTCGCGCGCCGGGAAACGCCGCCAGGATGGCTCGCACCAGCGGATGGTCGGCGGCGGCCTCGCGGCGCACGGTGTCGGCGGCCTCGCCCTGCGCGCCCAAGGTCGCCTCCCCGGCGGCGGTCGACAGCGCAATGGTCCAGCGCGTGCCGGTGGCCTCCAGCAGCAGCCGCGCCAGCCGTGCGGCGAGGTCGCGCGGGGCCGCCGGCTCGGGCCGCAGCTCGATCACCCCCGGCGCGAACCGCACCAGATGGACCGAGTGCAGCAGGTGCGAGTGCAGGATCGGCTCGCGCCGCTCCGCCACCAGCGCCACCACGTCGCGGAACCCGGCCGGTTGCGGCAAGGCGGCCGGAGTCGGCGCCGGCTCGGGCATGCGCGCCGGCGCGCGCGCCGTGGCGGCGCCGTTGCCGACCGCGCGCAGCCCGCCGCCGCCGGGCGGGGTGGGCGGCGGAGTGGCAGGCTGCGCGGTCAGCTGCCGCACCAGCTCGGCCGGCGACGGCAGCTCGGCCACGTAGCACAGCCGGATCAGCACCATCTCGCCGGCGGCGCGGCGGTCGGGGGCGGCCTCGACCTCGGCGATGCCCTTCAGCAGCATCTGCCAGGCCCGCCCAATCACCGCCATGTCGAGCCGGTCGGCCAACGCGGCGCCGCGGGTGCGCTCGGCTTCCGGCAGGTCGCGCGAGTGGCGCAGCTCCGGCACCGATTTCAGCCGCGTCAGCGTGTGCAGCAGGTCGAGCAGGTCGGCCAGCATGACGCCGAGGTCGCCGCCCAGTTCGTGCGCCCGCTCGGTGATCGCCAGCGCCTCGGCCGGACGCCCGGCCATCACCGCCTCCAGCAGGTCGAACACCGCGCCGCGGTCCGACACCCCCAGCATGTCGGCGACCAATGCGGCACCCACCTCGACTCCCGGCTCGGACTGCGCGATGGCCTGATCGAGCAGGCTCAGCCCGTCGCGCACCGAGCCGTCGGCGGCGCGGGCGATCAGCGTCAGCGCGTCGGGCGCGACCGCCACCGCCTCGGCCGCGGCGATGCGGGCGAAGTGCGCCGCCAGCTCGCCGACCGCGACGCGGCGCAGGTCGAAGCGCTGGCAGCGCGACAGCACGGTCACCGGCACCTTGCGGATCTCGGTGGTGGCGAACACGAACTTCACGTGCGGCGGCGGCTCCTCCAGCGTTTTCAGCAGCGCGTTGAAGGCGTTGCGGCTCAGCATGTGGACTTCGTCGATGACGAACACCCGCGCCCGCGCCTGCATCGGGCGGAACCGGGTCGCCTCGATGATCTCGCGCACGTCGTCGACGCCGGTGTTGCTGGCGGCGTCCATCTCGGTCACGTCGGGATGCCGGTCGGCCAGGATCGCCACGCAGTTCGGGCACACCCCGCACGGATCGGCGGTCGGGCCGCCCTGCCCGTCCGCCCCCACGCAGTTCATGGCGCGGGCGATGATGCGCGCGGTGGTGGTCTTGCCGACGCCGCGCACCCCGGTGAGCATGAAGGCGTGCGCCACCCGGCCGAGCGCAAAGGCGTTGCGCAAGGTCCGCACCATCACCTCCTGCCCGATCAGGTCGGCGAAGGTGGTGGGACGGTACTTTCGCGCCAGCACGCGATACGGCGTCGCGGCTGCGGGAATGCCGGGAAGGGTGGGTTCGTCGCCGAACAGGCCGGACATGCGTGCGGCGATGCGCCGCCGCGGCGGCGTCCCTCAGATGGTGGCAGGTGGGAGGCCGAACGAACGACCCAGGTGGAAACTCACTGCGGCTGCTTCCTTCCGGACCTGACCGGGTTGGCGAGGCACCCGTCCGCCGCCGACCTCCCGCCTGTATCTTATCACGCTACACCCCCGGTGCGGCAAGGTTGCCGCGCAGGGAGGCGCGTGCCAGGGTCCGCCGCCCCGCAGGATGCCCCACCTTGATCCGAGCCGCACATCCCAACGCCTACACCGGCAGCCCGCTCGACCGCGCCAGCCACCGCCGCGACGACGAGCCATGGGTGGCGGCGGCTTTGGCCGACCCGGCGACGCTCTGGGCGCCGGTGTGGCGCGCGCGCAACCTGATGCGCGGCGCGGACCCGCCGGCGGCGGCGTTCTTGGACGGCGACGCGGCGGCGGCGCTGCGCCGCGAGGGCGGCCCGTGGGCGCTGCTGGGCCTGCTCGACGGCCGGCCGCTGTTCGGGGTGGACGCCAGCGCCGCCGAGGACCCGGCCTCGCTGCTGCCGCCGGGCCTGGGCGAGTTCGTCGACCTGCGCGCCGCCGCGGGATTGCTGCCGGCGCACGACGCGGCGATCCTGGCGCACGCCCGTGGCCTGCTGCATTGGCGCGCGAGGAATCGGTTCTGCGCCAATTGCGGCCACGCGACGGCGCCGCGCCACGCCGGCAACGCCACCCGGTGCCCGTCCTGCGCCACCCAGCACTTCCCGCGCACCGACCCCGCCGTCATCATGCTGGTGGCCAGCGGCGACGGCGGGCGGGTGCTGCTCGGCCACTCGCAGCGCTTCCCGACCAGCACGATGTACTCGACGCTGGCCGGCTTCGTGGAGCCGGGCGAGAGCCTGGAGGAGGCCGTGGCGCGCGAGGTGTTCGAGGAAAGCGGGGTGCGCGTCGCCGACGTGGCGTACCACAGCAGCCAGCCATGGCCGTTCCCGGCCAGCATCATGCTCGGCTTCTACGCCCGGGCGGTGACGGAGGACATCGTGATCGACCCCAACGAGCTGACCGACGCACGCTGGTTCAGCCGCGCCCAGCTCCGCGACCCCGCCGCGCACGGCTTCATGCTGCCGCGCGGCGACAGCATCGCGCGCCGGCTGATCGACGACTGGGCCGCCCTATGACCCGCGTTGCGCTGCCGTTGCTGGCGATGATGGCGTTGGGCGGCTGTTACTCGGCGCCGGCCAACACCGCGCAGGGCCAGTGCGAGCGCGCCGCCGGCAACGACCCCGCGGTCGCGCAGGCGCAGGAGGATGCCGGCAGCGAGCTGGCCGGGGTGCGCGGCGAGGCGTTGATCCGCGAGCGCGCGTTGCGCCACGAGTTCATGCAGAAATGCCTGACCCGGCTGGGGGCGGCCCCATCGGGAGGCGTGACGCCGGTGGCGCCCGGCTACTATTCACGGCCGCCCGGCTCCGACTACTGAGGCGGCGGTGCCGGCGCTGGCCACCATCGGCTACGAGGCGAGCACCATCGACCGCGTGGTGGGGGCGTTGCTGGCGGCCGGGGTGGCGCAGCTGATCGACGTGCGCGCGGTGCCGCTGTCGCGCAAGCCGGGCTTCTCCAAGCGCCAGCTCGCGGCGGCGTTGGGCGAGGCCGGGATCGGCTACATCAACCTGCGCGGCCTCGGCACGCCGAAATCCGGCCGCATCGCCGCCCGGCGCGGCGACTTCGCCACCATGCGCGACGTCTTCGCAGAACACATGCGGAGCGACGCGGCGCAGGTCGACCTGGCGCACGCGAGCGCGATTGCCGCCAAAGCGCCGTCGTGCCTGCTCTGCTTCGAGGCCGACGCCACGCACTGCCATCGGCTGCTGGTGGCCGAGGCGATGCGGCCGAGCCTGCCCGGGGTGGCGCTGCGGCATCTGCTGGCGGCACCGGCTGGGAGCGTCCAGCAGGTTGTAAAGGTGAAATCCAACGCTTGATGACCGTTGAGGCTTGGCGCCCGTAAGCCCGACCAAGGCTCAAACCGGCGCCGTGAAGGCGCCAGGGATGCCGCCGTTTATCGGAAAAAGCGAGGCGGTGACGAACCCTGCATCGTCGCTGGCAAGGTAGGCGACCGTTCCAGCGAGTTCCTCGATCGAGCCGAACCGCCCCATCGGCATGTGAAGAAACCGCCGGCTCGCCTGCTCCGCGCCAACTTTGGCGAAAAGCTCGCGTAGCTGCGGAGTTTCAATCGGGCCAAGTGCAAGGGCGTTCACGCGCACTCCGCTACGCGCCAGGCTCGTGCCGAGATCGCGGGAAAGCTGCGCGACGGCGGCTTTGGCCGCGTTGTAGGCCATCTGGGCAGACGCCGCTCCCATCCCGGCCAGGAACGAAGCGGTGTTGATGACCGATCCCCCTGCGGGATCGTTACGTAGCAAGTAAGGTACGCCGTGTTTGCAACTGAGCCAAGTCGTCGTGAGATTGGCTGTAAAAATCCGTTCCCAGGTCTCGACGGTCGTGTGCAGGGCGGAGCTGTCAGTGGAATCGACCAAGCCGGCATTATTGTAAATGACGTCTATCTTGCCAAGCTCACGGTGAATCTGCGCGAACACATCCTGCACCGCCGGCTCCTTGCCAAGGTCGGCGACCAGCCTGAGCACGCCAACGGCATGTTCATGCTGGTCGATGCCGACGATGACGGCACCCTCGCTCTCTAGTCGCTTGGCAACGCCTTCGCCAATCGCACCGCGCGCGCCAGCGATCACGCACACTTTTCCCGCCAGCCGACCCTGTCCGGAAGTGCTGACCGCCATCATTCCTGTCACTTGCACTGTTCTTCGCGCACCCTCCTTCCCACGCTCAGCCGGGGTAGAGCGTCGCGCCGCCATCGACGCGCAGCACCTGCCCGTTGACGAACCGGCTCCCGCTTCCGGCCAGGAACGCCACCGCGTCGGCGATCTCGGCCGGCTCGGCGTAGCGGTCCAGCGAGCGGCGCGTGGCGTCCATCTTGTCCGGGTCGACGGTGCGGGTCGCCTGGAACCGCGCGGTCTTGCTGGGACCCGGGCTGACCGCGTTGACCCGCACGCCGTCCGCCATCACCTCGGCGGCGAGGCAGCGGGTGTAGTGGACCACGGCCGCTTTCAGGGTCGCGTAGATCGCGCCGTTCGAGTAGCCGGCATGGGCCGCCGAGGAGCCGATGTTCACCACCGAGCCGCGCCCGGCCCGCACCATCGCCGGCACGAACGCCTGGCACATCAGCATGGTGCCGATCAGGTTGTTGCCGGTCAGCGCCTGGATGTCCGCGAGCGGGATGCCGAGAACGTTGTTCGGCTCGGGCTTGCCGCCGCTGGCGCCGATGTCGCCGCCGGCGCAGTTGACCAGGATCTGCACCTCGCCCAGCCCGGCCTCGATGTCCGCCCGCATCTTCAAGACCGCGGCCTGGTCGCCGATGTTGCCGGTCACGGTCGCGGTGCGGACGCCGAACTTCTCCAACTCCTTCGCGACTTCGCCCAGGTTGGCCGCCTCGCCGTATTTCGCGGTGGCGTCCCAGGTCAGGTCGTGGACCGCCACGTCGGCGCCCAGCTCCGCGAGCTTACGGGCGATGGCGTGGCCGAGCCCGCGCCCCGAGCCGGTCACGAACGCGACCTTGCCGCTCAGTTCCTTGGTCATGCCGGCATCTCCTGATCCATGAGTCCGAGGGCTCTCATGTTCGCGGCGCTGCGCCGGATCATGTCGAGTTCGTAGGCCACCAACTCGTCGTCGGCGTGGCGCTCCCACGGCGTGCGGGTGTCGGCGTCTTCGGGAAGATGGTTGCGTCGCGTCGCCGCCAGGCAAGCCGCGAGTTCGACGGCGCTCGCGGGCGGGTAGCCGCGCCACCATTCGGGCGTGAGCAGCCGTACGTGGCGGGCCTCCAGCGCGCCCGGCTCCAGCACCGCCGGCAACGTCGCGTGATGCTCGCCGAGGATCGCCGCCAACTCCTGGAACGGCACCGCGCCGTCGCCGATGGCGCAGCGCACCAGGCGGAAGCCCTCGTCGGTCGCCTGTGCCCGGTAGTCCTTCAGGTGGACCAGGCGGACATACGGCGCGATCACCCGGGTGAAGGCGAGCGGGGCCTCGGCCACCGGAAAGCTGTTGCCGGTGTCGTAGACGATGCGGACCGTGCGGCCGAACTCCTCGCAAAAGGCGACCAGCTCGCGGCTGGTGAAGTCCTGATGGTTCTCGATGACGATGGTGACTCCGCGTTCGGCGGCGCGAGGCGCGTAGTCGCCGAGCTTGTCCCGGATGCCGGCGACGAGTTCGTGCCATTGCGGCCCGGCGGCGGCGCGGTCGCCGCACAGGATGGGGGTCATCGCGAAGCGGACCAGCTTCGCCCCGATGCCGTCGGCGGCGCGCAGGCAAGCCGCGAAGTCTCCCTGCTGCAACCCCGAGCTGACCACCGGAGTCATCCCGAGCGCATCGAGCCGCCGACCCAGCGCGCGCAGCTCGCCATCGCCGAGCGGGGCAAGCCAAGCCTCCGCGACCTCCAGCGTCTTGGCGCGCAGTTCCTCGGCAAGCTCGATGAAACCTTCCAGGCCGCGCCCGTCCGGGTTGGCGCGCGGCGTCCCGCGACCCTGAAGGCCAAGATGATAAGTCAGCCCATACGGGTTCAGCCCGACTTGAAACACGACAGCCTCCTTCAGCGCAGCCCGGCATCCACCGTCAGGCACTGCTTGGTGGTCATGCCGCTGTCGTCGGCGGCCAGGAACAGCGCGGTACGCGCGATGTGGTCGGCGAGCAGCTCGACGTTCAGGCACTGCCGCGCCACGATATCCGCCACGTCCGCCTGCGACAGCCAAAGCCGCCGCTGCCGCGCCGTGACGACCGCGCCGGGGGCGATGGCGTTGACCCGGATGTTGTCCGGGCCGAACTCGCGCGCCAGGCTGTGGGTCAAGCCGATCACCGCCGCCTTGGCGCTGCTGTAGGCGATCATCCTGGCGCCGCCTCCCATCCAGGCGATCGAGCTGAAGTTGACGATCGAACCGTGGCCGAGTTCGCGCATCTGCGGTCGCACCGCCTGGGCGGCGAAGAACTGGTGGCGCAGGTTCACCGCCATGGCGCGGTCCCAGTACTCGGGCGTCACGTCGTCGACCTCGTGCCGCTCGTCGTTGGCCGCGTTGTTGACCAGCACTGCAATAGGTCCGAGCGCCACGTGCGTCCGCGCGATGGCGGCCTGCAACGCGGCGATGTCGACGAGGTCGCAGCGGATGAACAGAGGCGCATGACGGCAGGCGGACAATTCGCCGGCCAGCGCCTCCGACGCCGCCACGTCGATGTCCACGAACGCCACGCGGGCACCGTTGCGCGCGAAGGCGGCGACCATGGCCGCGCCGATGCCGCTGCCGCCGCCGGTGACGAACACCACGCGGTCGGAGAGGCTGGGATAGCTGGCGAACATCATGGCGTCAGATCAGGGTTTGCGTCTGGGGGTCGAACAGGCACGCCTTGGTCATGTCCACCGCCAGCGACACCCGATCCGCCACCGCAGGCGCCGCATCCGGCTCGAACCGCGCGACCACCTCACGTCCGCCCAGCCGCACCACCACCATCGTCTCCGGCCCGGTCGGCTCGACCACCTCGACCACGCCATCGAGCACGCCGACCTCGCGGCCCGGCTCCTGCGCGCGCGCCGCGTCGGCCAGGGTTTCCGGCCGGATGCCGAGCACCACGCGGCGGCCGACCTGCTGCACGGCGCCGGGATACGACGACGGCAGCGGCAGGGTTGCGGACATACCCCCCTCGGTCAGCGCCAACGCCGGGCGGCCGTCGGCCTCGACGATCTCGGCGGGCATGAAATTCATCGCGGGCGCGCCCATGAAGCCAGCCACGAACATATTCGCCGGCCGCTCGTAGACCACGCGCGGCCGGTCGTACTGCTGCAACCGGCCCTGGTGCATCACCGCGATGCGCGAGGCCAGCGTCATCGCCTCGACCTGATCATGCGTGACGAACACCGTGGTGTTGCCGAGGCCGAGGTGCAGCTTCTTCATCTCCGTCCGCATCTCGATCCGCAGCTTGGCGTCGAGGTTGGACAGCGGCTCGTCGAACAGGAACAGCGCCGGTTCGCGCACCAGCGCCCGGCCCATCGCCACACGCTGCCGCTGGCCGCCGGACAGCTGCGCCGGCTTGCGCTCCAGCAGCGGCTCGATCTGCAGCAGCGCCGCGACCCGGGCCACCGCCGCCGCCTGCCGCGCGCGGGGAACATGGCGCGATTCCATGCCGAAGGTGATGTTCTTCCGCACGGTCATGGTCGGGTACAGCGCGTACGACTGGAACACCATGGCAATGTCACGGTCCATCGGCTCCACGTCGTTGACGACACGGCCGCCGATGCTGATCTCTCCGGCGCTGACGCTCTCCAATCCTGCGATCATCGCCAGCAGCGTCGATTTGCCGCAGCCCGAAGGCCCGACCAGCACGACGAATTCGCCCGGCTCCACGTCGAGGTCGATGTCCTGCAACACGGCGTGCGCGCCGAACCGCTTGCTGAGTTTGCGGATGCTGAGCGAGGCCATCTACTTCACCGCTCCCTGGGTCAGCCCGCGAACGAAGTAGCGCCCGCCGAGCAGGTAGATCAACAGCGGCGGCAACGCCCCGATCAGCACCGCGGCGCTCTCGACGTTGTACTCGTGGACCGAGGTGCCGGAGGTCGACAAGCCGATCAACGCCGCGGTGATCGGCTGGTGCGCGCCCGACGAGAAGGTGACGCCGAACAGGAAGTCGTTCCACACCATGGTAAACTGCCAGATCACGGTCACGATCAGGATCGGCGGCGACAACGGCAGCACGATGCGGCGGAAGATGCGCCAGAACCCGGCGCCGTCGATCCGCGCCGCGCGGATCAATTCGTCGGGGACGTTGACGTAGAAGTTGCGGCAGAACAGCGTGGTGAAGCTGATTCCCTGCACGCAATGGATGAGCACCAGTCCGGCCAGCGTGTTGGTGAGGCCGAGCCGGCCCAACGTGATCGCCCACGGCAGCAGCACCATCTGCCCTGGCATGAACACCCCCAGCGTCAGCAGCAGGAACAGCGCCTCCGATCCCGGGAAGCGCCATTTGGAAAGGATGTAGCCGTTGACCGCGCCGATGGCGGTCGAGATCAGCGTCGCCGGAATGGCGATCTCCAGCGAGTTGTAGAAGAACGGCGCGATGCCGGCGCAGCCGCCGCTGACGCAGTACGAGTTCCATACCACCGACCAGTGCGCCAGCGAGAAGCTGGCGGGGAAGCTCAGCAGGCCATGGCGCGCGATGTCGCCGAGGTCGCGGAACGAGTTCGTCACCACGACGGCGAGCGGCAGCAGGTAGTACAGCGCGAATGCCGTCAGCGCTACGTAGACGCCGAGCCGCGCCCGATTACGCCGCCAACTGCCGGACGCCGGCTGCAGGTTGTAGGTTGCGGCGTCAGCCACGGGCATGCTCCCGCCGCCGCTGCCAGCTGCTCCACAACCCGTATGGCAGCAGCACCACGAGCAGCGCCGCCATCATGGTGATCGCCGCCGCCGCGCCCTCGCCGAGCTGGCCGCGCTGGAACATCAGCTCGTACACGTAGATCGCCGGCATCGTGGTGGAGATGCCCGGCCCGCCGGAAGTGAGCGCCAGCACGAGGTCGAACGTCTTGATGGCAAACTGCAACAGGATCACCACGACGGCCACGAAGATCGGGCGGATCGAGGGCAGGATGATCCGCAGGTAGATGCGCGACATCTTTGCGCCGTCGATCCGCGCCGCCTTTACCAGGTCGGGATCGACCGCCCGCAGCCCGGCCAGGAACAGCGCCATGGCGAACCCCGAGGCGTGCCAGATGCCGGTGATCGCCACGGTGTAGATGGCGAGATCGCGCCGCACGATCCAGTCGAACGAGAACCCGGCCCAGCCGAGATCGTGCATCAGGTGCTGCACGCCTGTGGTCGGGTTGAAGATCCACCGCCACACGGTGCCCGTCACCACGAACGAGATCGCCAGCGGGTACAGGAAGATCGAGCGCCAGATCGCCTCCGCCCGCACCCGTTGGTCGATCAGGATCGCCAGCAGCAGCCCGAGCAGCGTCGCGCCCACGACGTAGGCCGTGCCGAACAGGAACAGGTTTGTGTAGGCGACACGCCAACGGTGGTTGCTCCACAGCAGCACGTACTGGTGGATGCCGGCGAAGCCGTAATCCGGCAACAACGTCGATTTCGACAGCGAGATCCACACCGACCACAGCGCGAACACCACAACGTAGACGAACGAGGCCGCCACCGACGGCAACAGCACGAACTGCGGGACTAGCTTCTGCCAGCGCCGGCGGCCGGCGCTGCGGGGAGCGGCGAGGAGGCTGGCCGGGACCGCCGCGCCGTATCGGGCGGCGCCGGTCACATCTGCGCTTCGACGGCGTCGCCGAGCTTGGCCGCGGCGTCCTGCGAGGTCATGTTGGGGTTGTTCACGAACTCGGTGATCACCTCCATCATGGCGCCGCGGTACTTCTGCAGCACCGCCATGTTCTGCGACATGCTGAGCACCACGGTGCCGGCCTTGATGCTGTCGTTCAGGGCCTGCTGCGAAAGCTGCTGGCAGGGATTGAAGCCCTGGCTCAGGTCGACGTCCAGCCGCGCCGGGATCGAGCCCTTGGCCTGGTTGAACGCGCGCTGGAAGTCCTTGCCCATGATCAGCTGCGCCAACAGGTCCTGCCCGGCGACGTAATCTGGGTCCTTCTGCTTGAAGAACACCACTGAATCGCTGTTGATGATGAAGCCCGGCTTGGCGTTCTCGGATGGCGTCTGCGCGCACAGGTAGTCGATGCCGTATTTGAACCCCTCGGCGTTGTAGGTGCCGATCGCCCAGTCGCCCATGAAGAAGAACCCGGCCTTGCCGTTCAGCATCAGGTTGGCGGCGGCGTCCCACTCGCGCCCGGCCATCCCCGGATCGGTCCAGCCGATGATCTTGCGAAGTTCGGTGAACGCCGCCGCCATGTCCGGGCCGCGCAACGCGTCCTGGTCCAGGCCCACGAGCGCCTTGCGGTACAAGTCGAGGTTCATGCCGTAGACGACGTTCTCGAACAGCGTGGCGTCGATCCAGTCCTGGCTGCCGTGGGCGACCGGGATCAGGCCGGCGGCTTTCAGCTTCTCGGCGTCGGCGTTGAACTCGGCCCAGTTCTTCGGCATCGCCGCGATGCCGGCCTTGTCGAGCGCCTTCTTGCTCGCCCACAGCCAGTTGATGCGATGGATGTTCATCGGCGCCGCGACCCAGGTGCCCTTCGGCTTCATCACCGCGACCAGTTGCGGCACCACCACGGCGTCCCAGTGCTCGCGCGCGGCGACCGGGCCGAGGTCGGAGGTCATGCCGGTGGCGGCCCACTCGCCGATCTCGGGACCTTTCAGCTGCACCGCCGGCGGCGGGTCGCCGGAAACCACGTCGGCGCGCAGCTTGGCGATGGTGTTGGCGGTGTGCCCGGCGATCGAGGTCGCGGTCCACTTGCCGCCGGCCGCCGTGAACATGTCGCCGAGCTTGGCGATGGCCACGGCGTCGGAGCCGGTGCTCCATTGCGACAGCAGGTTGGTCTTGGGCTGCCCGGCCACGGCCGCACCGAACATCATTGGCAACAAGCAGGCCGCGAGTGCCGCAACCGAACGGTATTCCATCGGTTCTTCCCTTGTTTCGCCTGCTCTGCGGCAGATGAGCTGACCCTGACACGCTGTATCCAAGTCAGCAAGCCGGAACAATCGGTAAACGTTGCTCCGGCGAAATCCGGGACGCGCGATCAGCCGCGCTTGCTGTCGATGTGCCGCATGACCTGTACTGGAACACGCGCAATGAGCCGGCTCGACCTCGCCGACCTCGACGCCTTCACCGCTGTCGCTCAGGCCCGCAGCTTCCGCCGTGCCGCGATCCTGCGCGGCGTCTCCGCCTCGGGGCTCAGCGATGCGGTGCGCCGGGTCGAGGCGCGGCTCGGCGTGCGCCTGCTCAACCGGACGACGCGCAGCGTGACGCCGACCGCGGCGGGGGAGCGCCTGCTGGCGCGGCTGCAACCGGCGCTGGGCGAGGTCGCCGCGGCGCTCGACGCGGTCGCGGGCGACGGCGACACGCCGACCGGCACGTTGCGCCTCGACGTGCCCTCCGTCGTCGCCCGCAACGTGCTGCCGCGGATCGTCGCCGGATTCCTCGCGGCGCATCCCGGCATCACCCTGGAGGTGATCGCCAACGACAGCTTCATCGACGTGCTCGCCGCCGGGTTCGACGCCGGCATCCGCTACGAGGAGCGGCTGGAGCGGGACATGATCGCGATCCCGATCGGCCCCAGGGCGCAGCGTTTCGCCAGTGCCGCGTCGCCCGCCTACCTGCGGGCGCACGGCCATCCCGAACATCCGCACGACCTGCTGCGGCACGCCTGCATCCGGCACCGCTTCGTGAGCGGCGTCACCGGGCTGTGGGAGTTCGAGCGCGCCGGCGTGGTGGTCCGGGTCGCCCCGAGCGGCCCGCTGGTGGCGAACTCGCTGGAGGTGCAGCTCGCGGCCGCGGTCGCCGGCCTCGGCATCCTGTCCAGCTTCGAGGACGAGTTGGCGGCGGCGCTGCTAAGCGGCGCGCTTGAGCCGGTGTTGCCGGAATGGTGGCAGTCGTTCTCCGGGCCGTTCCTGTACTACCCGAGCCGCGCCCACATGCCCGGGCCGCTGCGGGCCTTCGTCGACTTCATCAAACGTTAGTCGCGGGCGGCCAGGCCGCCAACACCGCGCCGCCAACGCCGCACACGCACAGAAAGTCAGGAACCTACGGCGCCTTCATGGCGCCATACGGTTCCTCGCCTCGCCACACCGGGGCGCCCGGTCAGGCTTTCCCGTTGGAGGCGTCCATGGTCGTAAGCAGCTCGGCCAGCGACGCCTTGCATGTGGCGGCGTCCGGCGCGCTGGCCCGCAAGGCGGTCAGGGCGTGGTCTATGGACCTGTCCACGGTATGCCACTGCGCCGCCGCGCGTGGTTTCAGCGACGGCTCGGATTCATCCCACAACACTTCGAGATCCTTGATCCGGGTCTTGGCGCCGGCAAGGTCGCCCTTGTCGACCAGCGCCGCGGTGTCCGCGACGATGGCGCGGTACGACGAGAGATCGCCGAGCTTTCCGGCCGCCTCGGCCACAAAGGCGATGCCGGGGAGCGGCAGCACGACGGCGGCGCCGACCGCTGCCGTGGCGAGCGCACAGGCCAGGGCTGCGGCCCGGCCGAGCTTGGGCTTGTTCATGACGTGACCTTTTCTGAAATGCTCGGTGGGGTTTTGCGGAGGGTTAGGCTCAGGAAGGTGACCAGGGAGGTGATGACGACCAGGAACACGAGGCTGGTTCCCACGGTGCCCAGGCCGAAGCCGCCGTTCGGCCGCGACTGGGACAGCAGGTCGCCGAGCGACGCTCCGAGCGGCCGGGTCAGGACGTAGGCGAGCCAGAAGGTGAGCACCGCGTTGCCGCCAAGGCGAAAAGCCAGCCAGATGGCGGCGATCATCGCGCTGAACGCCAGCACGCCGACGGTGAAGCCCAGGCTCAGCGCCTCGGTCGCGAGGTCGCCGGCGGCGGTGCCCAGGGCGAAGGTGAACAGGATCGCCGCCCAGTAGAACAGCTCCCGCCGCCGGGTCGTGATGGTGTGGATCGAGAGCGTCCGCTCGCTGGCGTACCAGGCGGCGAAGATCGCGGCCAGCGCCAGGGCGAACACGGCGGTGCTGGCGTAAAGGCTGATGTCCAGGCGGTCGGTCAGGGCGTCGGTGATCTGGGTTCCGACCACGCTGACCAGCACGACGGTCAGCCAGTAGATCCAGGGCACGTAACGCCACGCCCGCAGCTGCACGAGCAGCGCCGCGATCAACAACGCAGCCATGATCCCGCCGGTGACGGCGGTGCCAAGGCCCACATGCACCGTCAGGTAGTCGGCGCCGGTCTCGCCCACGGTGGTCGCCATGATCTTGATGACTCAGAAGGCAAGCGTCACCTCCGGGACCTTGTTGAGCATTCGGCTCACGCCTGTTTCGGCCTGGAACGCCATTGACTGGTCCTTGTCCGCTGGGTGATGCCTGGCTTCAGGCGGGAGGCGGGTCGCACCGTGCCCCGGCCCGGGTTGGGCAGGCTTGGCCGCCAGGTTGGGAAATTCCAATCCAACGGGCAAGACCGCCGCCGCCGCGTCCGCCGGTGACACCGATGGCGGCTTCACCGAGGGCGCGCGGGACTGAACGCAGCCAACGCCGCCTGCAACCGCGGCCACTGGTCCGGGTGGGGGATGCCGAAGCGCAGGTGGTTCGGGCGATTGTGGAACCGCCGGACGAAAATCCCGGCGCGACCGAGGTGCTCGAACAGGGTGCCGGGGGCCTCGACGAAGCGGAACAGACTGGTGCCGCCGACCACCCGGCATCCCGCGGCCACGAGCGTCGCGTCGAGCCGGGCCGCGTCGCCTGCCAGTCGCCGGCCCGACCCTGCAATCCAGGCGGCGTCCGCCAGGGCCTCGCAGGCGACCTGGATGGCCGCCCCGCCGACCGCCCAGGGACCCAGCGCCGAGCGGATCGCCGCCGCGGTGTCCGGCGCCGCGAGCGCAAAGCCGAGCCGCAGGCCGGCCAGCCCGAACGCCTTGCCGAACGAGCGCAGCACGACCACGCCCGGATGCACCAGGTCCAAATGCGCCAGGTGCGGCGCGAGGCTGATCCCGTCGCCTTCGAAATCCGCGAACGCCTCGTCGACCACCAGCAGGCGGCTGCGTGCGGCCAGCGCCAGCAGGGCGGCCGGCGGCACCCGCGCGCCGTCCGGGTTGTTCGGGTTGCACAGCACGGCGGCCGGGTCGGCGCCTAGGTCCTCGAACGCCTGGACCTCGCGCACGGCGCTGCCGGCCTGTCGCCAGGACGCCGCGTGCTCGGCGTAGGTCGGGCCGAGGATCGACACGCTTGCCTGCGAAAACAGGCGCGGCAGCAGGCTGATGAGCAGCTGGGTGCCCGGAGCCGCCGCCACCATCGCCGGATCGGCCACGCGGTAGGCACGGGCGGCGGCCGACTGCAGCGCCCGCAGCGCGGCCGGCTCCGGCAGCCGCGTGAACGCTTCGGGGCGCAACGGGGCGAACGGGTACGGCACCGGGTTGATGCCGGTCGAGAGGTCGACGAACGGCGTCGGCGCGGCGGGAAAGCGAAGACGCGCCTCGCCGAGGTCGCCGCCATGGGCCGCTCCTGCCGTGCCGCGTCCGGTCATGCTAACGCTTCCGCCATGTCCGCATCCGTCCTGGCCTACGATGTTCCGGCCCGGTTCGGCCTGGTCGCCTGCGCGCTGGCTGTCGAGGCGGCGCTGGGTTACCCGGACGCGGCGTTCCGCGCCATCGGGCATCCGGTGACGTGGATCGGCGCGTTGATCGGCGGCCTCGACCGCGCGCTGAACCGCGCCGCGCGACCGGCCTGGCGGCGGGCCTGCGGCGTGGTGGCGGAGACGGCGCTGGTCGCCGCGGCGGTCGCGGCGGCCATGGCGCTGCGATCCGCGCTGTTCGTCCTGCTGCCGGGCTGGCTGGCGTGGCCGCTGCTGGCGTTGGCGGCCAGCAGCCTGCTCGCGCAGCGCAGCCTGCACGCCCACGTCGCGGCGGTGGAGCGCGGCCTGCGGCAAGGCGGGCTTGCGGGCGGGCGGGTGGCGGTCGCCCGCATCGTCGGCCGCAACCCGCGCAGCCTCGACGAAGCCGCCGTGGCGCGCGCCGCCATCGAGAGCCTGGCCGAGAACTTCGCCGACGGCGTGGTGGCGCCGGCCTTCTGGGGCCTGGTCGCGGGCCTGCCGGGCATCGTCGCCTACAAGGCGGTCAACACCGCCGACAGCATGATCGGCCACCGCACGCCGCGCCACGAGGCGTTCGGCTGGGCGGCGGCGCGGCTCGACGACCTGGCGAACCTGCCGTGCTCGCGGCTGGCGGCGCTGTGGCTCGTGCTGGCCGCCTGCCTGCACCGAGGCGCGTCGCCGGGAGGCGCGCTGCGGGCGGCGCTGCGCGACGCCGGCGGCCACCGCTCGCCCAACGCCGGCTGGCCGGAAGCCGCGACGGCCGGGGCGCTCGGCCTGCGCCTGGCGGGGCCGCGGGTCTACGGCGAGACGCCGGTGGACGACGCCTGGATGGGCGACGGACGCGCCGACGCCGGGCCGGCCGACCTGCGCCGGGCGCTGGCGTTGTACCGCACCGCCTGCGCGCTCCAGATCGCCGCCGTCGCCGTGGCCTGGGCCGTCATCGTGCAAGGCTGAGCAGCCGGTCGACGTCGATGTGCGCCTCCAGATGCGCCGCGAGGCGATCCAGCACGGCCTCCACCTCCGCTTCGTGGCAGCGTCCGGACGGCGCGCCGCCGAGCCTCGCGAGCCAGGCCCCGCGCTGCCCGTCATCGGCGAACAGCCCGTGGACGTAGGTCCCGCACACCAGCCCGTCGGGCGAGCAGGCGCCGTCGGCGCGGCCGTCGGAGAGCCGCAGCAGCGGGCGCGCGGTCGCCGCTCCGGTGGTGCGGCCCAGGTGCATCTCGTAGCCGTGGAACCCAACGCCTTGGAAATCGGCGCCGCCGACCTCGCTCAGCCGCTTGCCGCCGGTCAGCACCGTCTCGACGTCGAGCATGTCCAATCCGGCGACAGTGCCGGGACTGCCCTCGATCCCGTCCGGATCGGCAATCGAGCGGCCGAGCATCTGGTAGCCGCCGCAGATGCCCAGGATGCGCCCGCCCTGCCGGCGATGCGCGGCGAGGTCGATGTCCCAGCCGGCCGCGCGCAACGCGGCAAGGTCGGCGACCGTCGCCTTCGACCCCGGCAGGATCACCAGGTCGCAGCCGGCCGGCAGCGGCGTGCCGAGCGGCACCATCATCAGGTCGACGTCCGGCTCGGCCGCCAGCGGATCGAGGTCGTCGAAGTTGGCGATGCACGGCAGCACCGGCACGGCCACCCGCAGCCGCGCGCCAGGTTTTCGCGCGCCCGCGTCGAGGTCGGCGGCGTCCTCGGCCGGCAGCAGCCGGGCGTCGGCGAAGAACGGCACCAGTCCCAGCGCCGGCCAGCCGGTATGCCGGGCGACCGTCGCCATGCCGGCGGCGAACAGCGTCAGGTCGCCGCGCATCCGGTTGACGATGAAGCCGCGCACCAGCGCCGCGTCGGCCGGGTCGATCACCGCCTTGGTGCCGACCAGGCTGGCGATGACGCCGCCGCGGTCGATGTCGCCGACGATGGCCGCCGGCGTTCCGGTGGCCCTGCAGAACCCCATGTTGGCGATGTCGCCGGCCCGCAGGTTGACCTCCGACGCGCTGCCGGCGCCCTCCACCAGCACGATGTCGGCCTCGCGCCGCAGCCGGTCGAAGCTGTCGAGCACGTACGGCAGCAGCGACGGCTTCATCGCCTGGTACTCGCGTGCCCGGGCGGTCGCGTGGACCCTCCCCTGCACCACCACCTGCGAGCCGGTCTCGCTCTGCGGCTTCAGCAGCACCGGGTTCATGTGGACCGAAGCGGGCACCCCGGCGGCCCGCGCCTGCAACGCCTGGGCGCGGCCGATCTCGCCGCCCTCCGCCGTCACCGCGGCGTTGTTGGACATGTTCTGCGGCTTGAACGGCCGCACCGCCAGGCCGCGCCGCAGGCACGCCCTCGCCAGGCCCGCCACCAGCAGCGACTTGCCGACGCTCGACCCGGTGCCGAGCAGCATGATCGCGCGGGCGGTCAGAACTCGATGCCTTCCTGGGCCTTCACGCCGGCGGCGAAGTGGTGCTTCACAGGCGTCATCTCGGTCACAAGGTCAGCCGCCTCGACCAGCGCCGGGCGGGCGTTGCGGCCGGTGACCACAATGTGCAAACCCTCCGGCCGCGCCCGCAACGCGCCAACCACCTCGGCTTCGGGCAGGTAGTCGTAGCGCAGCGCGATGTTGAGTTCGTCCAGCACCAGCAAGCCAAGGCCGGGCCGGCGCATCAACTCGACCGCCTTGTCCCACGCGCGGCGGGCGGCGGCGACGTCGCGGGCGCGGTCCTGCGTCTCCCAGGTGAAGCCCTCGCCCATGGTGTGCCACTCCACCAGGTCGTCGAACCGCTGCAGCGCGAGGCGCTCGCCGGTGGACCAGGCGCCCTTGATGAACTGCACCACGGCGCACGGCCGGCCGCGCCCGACCATCCGCAGCAGCAGGCCGAACGCCGCCGTGGTCTTGCCCTTGCCCGGCCCGGTATGGACCATCAGCAGGCCCTTCTCGACCGTCTTGCCGGCGACCTCGGCGTCCTGCACCGCCTTGCGCCGCGCCATCCTCGCCGCGTGGCGGGCCTCGTCGTCGGTCATGCTTCACCCTTCATGGTCAGCGGCAGGCCTGCCACCAGGAACGCCACATGGTCGGCGACGGCGGCGAGACGCTGGTGCAGCCGCCCGGCGCGGTCGCGGAACTCCCGCGCCAGGGCGTTGTCCGGCACGATGCCGAGCCCGACCTCGTTGGACACCAGCACCGTAGGCGCGCCGCGTCCGGACAACGTTGCAAGCAATGCCGCCTCCGCCGCATCGGGATCATGCCCGCCCAACATCGTGTTGCTCAGCCACAGCGTCAGGCAATCGACCAACGCCGGCGCGTCGCCCGCCTCGCGCAGCGCGCCCGGCAGGTCGAGCGGCGCCTCGACGGTGCGCCAGCCGGCGCGGCGGCGCGCCCGGTGGTCGTCGATCCGCGCCCGCATCTCGGCGTCGAACGCCTGCGCCGTCGCGACGTAGACCCATGGCGGCGGCAGGCGCGCCAGCATCGCCTCGGCGTGGCGGCTCTTGCCCGACCGGGCGCCGCCCAGCACCAGGCTGAGGCGCGGAATGCTTGATTGACAGCGCAAGGACCCGGATATACTGCACGCGTGATGGTCCTGCTATCCGATATTCCGGGTGGCGGGTGAAAAGGGAATGCGGTGCGGGGGCAGCCCCAACGCCGCAGCTGCCCCCGCAACTGTAAGCGGAGAGCCGTCCGTCGCACGCCACTGGGCCAGAACCCCGGGAAGGCCGACGGACAGCGCGGTCCGGCTACCGGGCCACATCCGCGAGCCAGGAGACCTGCCATCTTTGGCGGCGCGCATGCGTCGCCATGGCCTGACGCGACGCCGGGCGGGGTGCCTCGGCGGCGGCGATGCAGCGGCATCGACCTTCGGAGCGTCGCTCCGCGGGCGTTCGGCACCCATGGCTGCGCGAAACCGCGTCCCGAGGGAGTGCCGCCGATGCCCGAGATTCCTGTACTGCACGTCTGCACGACATGCCGCGCCGGCCTGCCGCTCGCCGAGGGCCAGGTCGCGCCCGGCCGGCGCATGCACGACGCCGTGGCGGCGCTGCTGGCGGCCGATCCCGCCGTGGAGCTGCGCGAGGTCTCTTGCCTGTCTAGTTGCGATGCCGGTTGCGCCGCGGCGATCTCCCAGCCGGGCAAGTGGACCTACCTGCTGGGCCGGCTCGACCCGACATCGGCGCCCGACCTGCTGGATTACGCGGCCATCTACGCGGCGTCGCGGACCGGCGCCGTGCTGCCGTCGAAGCGCCCGGCATCGCTGAGCCGGATGGTGCTGGGCCGGGTGCCGAGCCTGGACCTGACGGCATGAACAAAATCCCGGCGACGGTCATCACCGGCTTCCTCGGCGCCGGCAAGACCACGCTGCTGCGCCACGTCATCGAGCATGCCGGCGGCCGACGGCTGGCGATCATGGTCAACGAGTTCGGCGCAGTCGGCGTCGACGCCGCGTCGCTGCAAGGCTGCGGCATCCCGGCCTGCGAGGAGGCCGACATCGTGGAGCTGGCCAACGGCTGCCTGTGCTGCACCGTGGCCGACGAGTTCCTGCCGGCCATGGAGGCGCTGCTGAACCGCCCGAACCCGCCCGAGCACATCGTCATCGAGACCTCCGGCCTGGCCCTGCCGAAGCCGCTGCTGAAGGCGTTCGGCTGGCCTTCGATCCGCTCGCGGGTCACGGTGGACGGGGTGATCGCGGTGGTGGACGGCCCTGCCCTCGCCGCCGGCCGGTTCGCCGACGATCCCGCCGCCGTGGCGCTGCAACGCGCGGCGGACCCGCAGCTCGACCACGACAACCCGCTGGCCGAGGTCTACGAGGACCAGCTGCGATCCGCCGACTTGGTGGTGCTGAACAAGGCCGACCTGCTCGATGCCGCGACCCTGGCCCGGGTGCGCGCCGAGGTCGCCGCCGCGTTGCCCTGTGCCGTGCGGGTGGTGGCGGCGCACGAGGGCCAGGTCGAGCCCTCGATCCTGCTCGGCCTGCACGCCGGGGCCGAGGACGACCTGGCCGCCCGCCCGTCGCACCATGACGCGCAGGACGGCGAGCACGAGCACGACGATTTCGAGAGCTTCGTGGTGGCGCTGCGCGAGACCGACGCGCCGGACGCGCTGCTGGCCCGGCTCCGGGCGGTGGCCGAGGGCCATGACGTGCTACGCATGAAGGGCTTCGCCGCGGTGTCCGGCAAGCCGCTGCGGCTGGCGATCCAGGGCGTCGGCGGGCGGTTCCGCCAGCAGTTCGACCGCGCCTGGCGACCGGGCGAGGCGCGGGCCGGGCATCTGGTGGTGATCGGCCAGGCCGGGCTCGACCGCGCCGCCATCGAAGCTGGAATCCACGGTCCCGGCTGATGCACCTGCTGGTCCGCGACACCCGCACGCTAGATGACGCCGAGGCCGCCGACGACCTCGGCCAGACCGCGGCCGAGCTGGTGATGCTATCGTTCTCGGACGCCGACCTGGGCGCGTTGGCCGGCGCCTGGCAGGCGATGCCAGGAGCGCCGACATTGCGGCTGGCGAGCCTGGCGCGGCTGCGGCACCCGATGTCGGTGGACCTGTATTGCGAGCAGGTCGTGGCCGGCGCGCGCTGCGTGGTGATCCGGCTGCTGGGCGGCCTGGAATACTGGCGCTACGGCGCTGAACAGGTAGCCGAACTGTGCCGCAGCGAAGGAATCGCGCTGGCGCTGCTGCCGGGCGACGGCATCGACGACCCGAGGCTGGCGGCGCTGTCGACGATGCCGCCCGAGCTGCTGGCCCGGCTCGATGCTTGCTTCCGCATGGGCGGTGCGGCGAACATGGCGCGGGCGATCTTGCTGGCGGCGTTCGCCGGCGGCCTGCGCGCCGACGCCGGGAGCGCCGCCGAGCCGGTGCCGCAGCACGGCGTCCACACGCTCGACCTGGTTGCGGACCGGCCGCTGGCCGCAATCGTGTTCTACCGCTCGCACCTGCTGTCGTCGGACATCGCGCCGGTGGCGGCGCTGACCGAGGCGCTGCGGGAGCGCGGCATGGCGGTCGGCGCGGTCTACGCCAGCAGCCTGAAAGCCCCGGACAGCGCCGCGTACGTGGACCGAACCTTGCGCGCCTGGGGTCCGGCGGTGGTGGTGAACGCCACCGGCTTCTCCGCCCGGCGCGACGACGCCGGATCGCCGCTGGACGCGCCGGGCGTGCCGGTGCTGCAAGTCGTGCTGTCCGGCGGGTCGCGCGAGGCATGGCAACTGTCGTCGCGCGGGCTGTCGCAGACCGACCTTGCGATGCAGGTCGTGTTGCCGGAGCTGGACGGCCGGCTGCTGACCGGCGCGATCTCGTTCAAGGCCGAGGACGCGACGGTTCCGGCTTTGCAATACGCCCGGATCGTCCACCGCCCCGACCTCGACGGCGTGGCGCTGGCGGCCGACCGTGCCGCCGGCTGGGTGCGGCTGTCGGCGACGCCACGCCGCGACCGCGACCTGGCAGTCGTGCTGTCGGACTATCCGGGCGTCGGCGGACAACGCGGCCACGCGGTCGGGCTGGACAGTTTCGCCAGCCTGTCCGCGATCCTCGACGACCTGACGGCGGCGGGCTACGACACCGGCGGGCGGCAGGACGAAGCCGCCCTCGTCGAGGCCCTCTGCGCCGACGCGCCGACGCCGTTCCTCTCGTTGGCTGAATACCGCAGCGCCTTCGCGACGCTCCCCGTGAGCGTGCAGGAGAGTGTCGCGGCTGCCTGGGGCGATCCTGCCGACGATCCGGCCGCGGTCGCCGGCTGGTTCACGTTGCGCCATCGACGCGCCGGGAAGATCGTCACGGCGATCCAGCCGGACCGTGGCCGCGCGGCCGACCGCCGGGCCAGCTACCACGACGCCGACCAGCCGCCGCGGCACGGGTTCGTGGCGTTCTATTTGTGGCTGCGCGCGATGCATGCGGTAGTCCACCTCGGCGCGCACGGATCGCTCGAATGGCTGCCTGGCAAGGCGGTGGCGCTCGGCCGCGACTGCCTGCCGCGGGCGCTCGGCGCCGGCGTCCCGGTCGTCTACCCGTTCATCGTCAACAACCCCGGCGAGGCGGCGGCGGCCAAGCGCCGGCTGGGGGCGGTGACTATCGGCCACCTGACCCCGCCGCTGGGCCGCGCCGAGGCGCACGGGGCCGCCGTCGAACTCGAACGCCTGATCGACGAGTACGCCGCCGCCGATGGCTTGGACCGCCGCCGCACCGGCCTGCTGCGGGCCGAGATCCTGGAGCGCGCCGACATCGCCGGGCTGCTGGCCGAAAGCGGCGTGCCGCGCGACGCCGCCGCCGACGACGCCCTGGCGCGGCTCGACGCCTATTTGTGCGACGTGAAGGACCTGCAAATCCGTGACGGCCTGCACGTCTATGGCCGCAGCCCGCCGCAACGCGAGCGCCTGCTGGACGCGCTGCGGCGGTCCTGCCCGTCGCTTGACCCGGACACGCTGGCAGCACGGCTGGACGCTTCGGCCGAGGCGGAGCGGCGGGCGCTGCTCGCGGCACTCGATGGCCGCTTCGTGCCGCCCGGCCCGGCCGGCGCGCCGACGCGGGGCCGCGCCGACGTGCTGCCGACCGGGCGCAACCTGGGCGCCGTCGACCCGCGCGCCGTGCCTACCCGGTCCGCCATGGCGCTGGCCGAGAAGGCCGCGGCGGAGCTGCTGCGGCGGCACCTGCAAGACCATGGCGAGTGGCCGCGCACGCTGCTGATCGACGCCTGGGGCAGCGCCACCATGCGTACTGGCGGCGAGGACCTGGCGCTGGCGCTGCTGCTGGTGGGCGCACGGCCGCTGTGGGACGAAGGATCGGGCCGGGTCGGCGGCTTCGAGGTGCTGCCGGTGGCGCTGCTCGAACGCCCGCGCGTGGACGTCACGCTGCGTATCTCCGGCCTGTTCCGCGACGCCTTCGAGGCGCAGGTGACGCTGTTCGACGACGTGGCGCGCGCGGTCGCCGCCCGCGACGAGGCCGACGACTGGAACCCGCTGGCGGCGGCGGCGCGCGGCCTGTCCGGCGAACGGCTGCGCCGGGCGACGACGCGCGTCTACGGCCCGCCCGCCGGCCGCTACGGCGCTGGCTGGGCAGTCGCCGAGGACGGCGCGTGGTCGGTCCGCTCGGAGCTGGGCGCGGCCTGGCTCGCGGCCTCGGCGGGCGCGTACGGGCGAGGCCTCGACGGCGCGCCGGACCGGGCCGGGCTGTCCGACCGGGTGGCCGCCGCCGAAGCGTTCGTGCATCAGCAGGACCACGCCGAGATCGACCTGCTGGACAGCGCCGAGCACGCCGCGCACGAGGGCGGGTTCGCCGCCGCCGCCGGCAGCCTCGGCGCGTCGCCGGCGCTGTACCACATGGACACTTCCCGCCCCGAAGCGCCGCGTGCCCGCACCGTCGCCGAGGAGGTGGCGCGGGTGGTGCGCGGGCGGGCCGCCAACCCGCGCTGGATCGCCGGCATGATGCGCCACGGCTATCGCGGCGCAGCCGAGATCGCCCATGGCGTCGAGGCGCTGCACGGCTTTGCCGCCACCCTGCCCGGCCGCCTCGACGCGCAGTTCGAGCTGTTGTTCGACGCCACGCTCGGCCAGGAGGAAGTCGACGCCTTCCTGCGCCAGGCCAACCCGGACGCCCGCGCCGCCATGGCCGCGCGCTTCGCCGAAGCGCAGCGCCGCGGCCTTTGGCACCCCCGCCGCAACGCGGGCGTGCCGCAGTGATCCGCGGCTGGTGCCCGACCCTGTACGAGCCGATGGCGACCGGCGACGGCCTGCTGGTGCGCGTCAAGCCGCCGGGCGGGCGGCTGAGCAGCGCCTCGGCGCGGGTGCTGGCGCGGCGGGCGGCACGGTTCGGCAACGGCATCGTCGAGCTGACCGGCCGGGGCAACCTGCAAATCCGCGGCCTCGACGCCGCCGGCGCGCCCCGGTTCGCGGCCAGCATGGTCGCCGCCGGGCTGGCCAGCGCCGACGCCGGGTTCGAGCGGCGGCGCAACGTCATGGCGTTGCCGCTCGGCGGCGACGACCCGACGGCGGCGGGCGACGCCGACGCCCTCGCCGCCGCTCTGGCCGCCATGCTGGAAGCCGAGCCGACGCTCGCGGCGCTGCCGCCGAAGTTCGATTTCGCGGTGGACGGCGGCGGCGTGCTGGCGCTGCCCGACGCCGCCGACATCGCGGTCGAGACCGATGGCGAGCGGCACTGGATACGGCTCGGCGGCTGGCGGGCAGGCTGCGCCCCGGACGCCACGGTGGGCTTGGCGCGCGACCTCGCGCGCGCGGCCGGCGGGCGGCGCATGCGCGACTGCGACGCCCGGGCGATGTTCGCCGCGGTCGGGTTGGCCGCCATCGAGCCGTCCGCGCCCGCGCCCGCCGCGGCCCCGGTCGGCTTCACCGCCTACCCCGGCACGCGGCGCGGCGCGTTCGGCGTCGGCTTGCCGTTCGGGCAGACCGACGCGGCAACCCTCGAGGCGCTGGCCGACCTTGCCGACCGCTTCGGCGACGGCGCGCTCCGCGTCAGCCCGTGGCGCGCCGTGCTGCTGGGCGGCGTCCGGGCGCGCGACGCCGCGGCCTTGCGCGACGCCGCCGCCGCCGGCCTGATCGCCGACCCGGCCGACCGCCGCCTGTCGATGGCCGCCTGCATCGGCAGCGCCGGCTGCGCCAGCGGCACGGTCCGCGCGCGGGAGGACGCCGCCGCGCTGGCGAACGCCGGCTGGACCGGGTTCCTGCACGTGTCCGGCTGCGCCAAAGGCTGCGCGCACCCCGGCGTGGCGCCCGTCGCGCTGGTCGGAGACGGCGGCCGCTACCGCCTGGTCCGCGATGGGCATGCGGACGTTGCGGGACTGTCCGTGCAGCAGGCCGCCGCGTGCCTGGGCCACCAGTGCCTGGCATGAGCCGGCGCGACTACATCCGCGACGGCGCCGCGATCTACGCGCGCTCGTTCGCCATCGTCCGCGCCGAGGCCGACCTGCGCCGCTTCACGCCGGAGGAGGCACGCGTCGCCGTCCGCATCATCCACGCCTGCGGCAGCGTCGACGTCGCCGACAGCCTGGAGTTCGGAGCCGGTTTCGCCGCCGCCGCCCGCGCCGCCCTGCTGTGCGGCGCGCCGATCCTGTGCGACTCGCGCATGGTCGCGCAGGGCATCACAGTCAGCCGCCTGCCCGCCGGCAACGAGATCGTCTGCACGCTCGACGCCCCGGAAACCCCGGCGCTGGCCGCCCGCACCGGCAACACCCGCTCGGCGGCGGCGCTTGACCTGTGGGGTGCGCGGCTCGGGGGGGCGGTGGTGGCGATCGGCAACGCGCCGACGGCGTTGTTCCACCTGCTCGAACTGCTCGACGCCGGCGCGCCGCTGCCGGCCGCGGTCATCGGGATGCCGGTCGGCTTCGTCGGCGCCGCGGAATCCAAGGACGCGCTGGCGGCGGACGGGCGGGTGCCGTTCGCCATCGTGCGCGGACGCCGCGGCGGCAGCGCCATGGCGGTCGCCGCCGTCAATGCGCTGGCCAGCGAGCGCGAATGAAGGGTACTTTGCACTGCGTCGGCATGGGGCCGGGCGATCCGGAGCTGCTGACCCTGAAGGCGGCGCGGCTGCTCGCCACCACGCCGGTGATCGCCTTCTTCGCCAAGCGCGGCCGTCCCGGCCACGCCCGCGACATCGCCGGCGCGCGCCTGAACCCGGCCGCCGAGCAGTTGCGCTTCGAGTACCCCTACACCACCGAGCTGCCGGTCGAGGACCCGCGCTACGAGGCCGCCATGCGCGCCTTCTACGAACAGTCGGCCGCAACCCTCGGCAGCCGGCTCGCCGCCGGATTGGACGTGGCGCTGCTGTGCGAGGGCGACCCGTTCTTCTACGGCTCGGCGATGCACCTGTTCGACCGCCTCGCCGCCGAGTTCCCCAGCGAGGTGACGCCCGGGATCACCGGCATGAGCGGCTGCTGGGCGCAGGCGCGGCTGCCGATGACCCATGGCGACGACATACTGACGGTACTGCCCGGCACGCTGGACCGCGACAGCCTGGCGCGCAGGCTTGCCGCCAGCGACGCCTCGGTCATCATGAAGGTCGGCGGCAACCTGCCGAAGATACGCGCGGCGCTCGGCCAGGCCGGCCTCGCCGAGCGCGCCCTGTACGTGGAGCGCGGGACCATGGCCGGCAGCCGCACCGTCCGCCTGGCGGAGTTGCCGGACGCGCCGGCGCCGTACTTCTCGCTGGTGCTGGTCGCCGGGCGGCAGCGGTCGCGATGACGGGACAGCTTGCCATCGTGGGCCTCGGGCCGGGCGCTGCCGCCCTGCAGACGCCGCAGGCGACCGAAGCGCTGGCGACCGCGACCGATCTCATCGGCTACGCACCCTATCTCGACCGCGTGCCGCCACGGCCCGGTCAGGCGCGGCACGGTTCGGACAACCGGGTCGAACTGGAGCGCGCCCGGCACGCCCTGGACCTCGCGACGCAAGGCAGGCGGGTGGCCGTGGTGTCGTCCGGCGACGCCGGGGTGTTCGCCATGGCGAGCGCGGTGTTCGAGGCGGTGGAGGCCGGACCAGCCGAATGGCGTACGCTCGACATCGAGGTGGTGCCGGGCATCAGCGCCATGTTCGCCGCCGCCGCCCGGCTCGGCGCGCCGCTCGGGCACGATTTCTGCGCCCTCTCGCTGTCGGACAACCTGAAGCCGTGGCCCCTCGTGCTGCACCGGCTGGTGGCGGCAGCGTCCGCCGGCTTCGTGCTGGCGCTCTACAACGCCGCCTCGCGGGCGCGGCCCTGGCAGCTCGGCGCGGCATTGGACGCGCTGCGCCCGGTGCTGCCGCCTGCGACGCCGGTGGCGTTCGCCACCGCCGTCACCCGCGCCGACGAGGCCATCGTCCTCGCAAGCCTGGCCGACGCCGATCCCGCCTGCGCCGACATGCGGACGTTGGTGCTGATCGGCTCGGCGGCGACGCGGACCATCGAGCGGCCCGGCACGCAGCCCTACCTCTACACGCCGCGCAGCGTGGCGGCCTGATGACGCAGCCAGGCAAGCGCCTGCGCGGCGTCCGCGACGCTCGGGCCGCCTGCTTGCGGCGGCCGTGCGACCATCACCACCGGCACGCCAAGCATCCGGGCGGCGGCGAGCTTGCCAGCCGTGGCGCTGCCGCCGGAGTTCTTGGTGACCAGCGCTTCGATCGCCTCGCGCTCCAACAGGCGGCGTTCATCCGCCGCCGCGAACGGTCCCCGTGCGGCGATGCACCGTGCGCGCGGCGGCAGCGCCAGCGGATCTGGCGGCTCCACGCTGCGGATCAGGTAGTCGTGCCAGGGCGCCGCGGCGAACGGCGCCAACTCCTGCTGCCCGACAGTCAGGAACACCCGGCGCGGAAGCAATCCCAACGCCTCGACGGCGGCTTGCATGTCGGCAACCTCGGTCCAGTCGTCGCCCGCCTGCCGCTCCCAGGCCGGGCGCAACACCGCGAGCAGCGGCACTCCAACCTGCCGCGCGGCGTCTTGCGCGTGACGCGACATCTGCGCCGCGAACGGGTGCGTGGCGTCCACCATGGCATCAATGCCGGCGTCGCGCAGGTACCGCGCCAACCCGTCGACGCCGCCGAACCCGCCACGGCGCGCCGGGATGGCTGGCAGCGCCGGCGCGCGGGTGCGGCCGGCCAACGACAGCACGGCGCGGATCGCCGGGTCGCCGGCCAGCCCGGCCGCGATGGCCGAAGCCTCGGTGGTCCCGCCCAGGATCAGCGCGTTCATGCCGGCACCCAAGCATGAGCGGCCGCTGGCTGACCATCCTGGGCATCGGCGAGGACGGCGTGGCCGACCTTTCGCCCGCCGCCCGCGCGCTGCTCGAAGCGGCGGCGCTGGTGGTCGGCGGCGCGCGTCACCTGTCATTGGCGGACGGCCTCATCCGTGGCGAGCGGCTGCCATGGCCGAGCCCGATTGCCGACGCCATCCCGGCGATCCTGGCGCGCCGGCCCGCCGCGGTCGCCGTGCTGGCGTCGGGCGACCCGTATTGCTACGGCGTCGGGACCATGCTGGCGCAGCACGTCGCCGCCGCCGAGACGCTGTGCCTGCCGGCGCCGTCGGCGTTCTCCCTGGCCTGCGCGCGGCTGGGCTGGGCGTTGCAGGACTGCGCCACGATCTCCTTCTGCGGCCGTCCCATCGAGGCGCTGGCGCCGTTGCTGCAACCGGGCGCCCGCGTGCTGGCGCTGTCCGCCGATGCCGGCACGCCCGCCGCGGTCGCCGCCACCCTTGCCCAACGCGGCTTCGGCGGCTCGGCGCTGCATGTGCTGGAGGCGCTCGGCGGGCCGCGCGAGCGCATCCGCACCGCCGTCGCCGCCTCGTACCGGGACGACGGCGCGCACCCGCTCAACATGCTCGCCATCGAGATCGTGGCCGGTCCCGGCGCGCAGGTGATCCCGCTCGCCGCCGGACTGCCCGACGCGGCGTTCGAGCATGACGGGCAGATCACCAAACACGAGATTCGCGCGGTGACGCTGGCCGCCCTCGCGCCGCGGCGCGGCGAGCTGCTGTGGGACATCGGCTGCGGCTCCGGCTCGGTCGGCATCGAGTGGATGCTGCGCCACCCCGCCAACCGCGCCATCGGCATCGAGGAGAATGCCGCCCGCGCCGCCCGCGCCGCCCGCAACGCCACGCACCTGGGCGTCCCAGGGTTGCAACTCGTCAGCGGCGCGGCGCCCGGCGCGCTGGCCGGGCTGCCGCGACCGGACGCGGCGTTCATCGGCGGCGGCGCGCACGAACCCGGCGTGCTCGACGCCGCGTGGCAGGCGCTTCCGGCGGACGGGCGATTGGTCGTGAACGCCATCACCGTCGAGTCCGAGGCCGCGCTGCTGGCGCTCCGGACCCGCATCGGCGGCACGCTGACCCGGCTCTCGGTCGAGCGGCTCGACACGGTGGGACGGCTGCACGGCTATCGTCCGGCGATGACGGTGACCCAGTTCGTCGCGGTCAAGCCATGATCGTCGCCGGCATCGGCTGCCGTCGCGGCTGCACGGCGCAGGACATCGTGGCCCTGGTGCGGCTGGCGCAGGATCGCGCCGGCTGCCACGTCGACGCGCTTGCCGCGCCCGAGTTCAAGCGAGGCGAACCCGGCCTGCACGAAGCGGCTCGCGTCCTCGGCGTCGGCCTGGCCTTCATCGACGCCGAGGCGTTGGAGGCCGTGCAGCCACTTTGCCCAACCCGCTCGAACGCCGCCTTGCGCGCCGTCGGACTCGCGTCGGTAGCCGAAGGATCAGCACTGGCGCCGGGTGGCACGCTGCTGCTGGCCCGCATCGCCGGCGGCGGCGTCACCTGCGCGCTGGCCCGCCGATGACGGTGCATTTCATCGGGGCGGGGCCGGGCGCGGCGGACCTCATCACCTTGCGCGGCCGTGACCTGCTGGCGGCCTGCCGGGTGTGCCTGTACGCCGGCTCGATCGTGCCGCCGGAGATGCTGCGCCATTGCCCGCCGGACGCTCGGCTGGTCGACACCGCGCCGCTGTCGCTGGACCGGATCGAGGCCGAGTACGTGCGCGCCGATGCCGCCGGACAGGACGTGGCGCGGCTGCATTCCGGCGACCTATCGCTGTACGGCGCCGTCGCCGAGCAGGTCCGCCGGCTGGACCGCCGCGGCATCGCCTGGACCATGACCCCGGGCGTCCCCGCCTTCGCCGCCGCCGCCGCCGCCCTGGGGTGCGAACTGACCATACCCGAACTGGCGCAGAGCGTCGTGCTGACCCGGCTGCCCGGGCGCGCCTCCGCGATGCCGCCGGGCGAGACGCTCAGCGCGTTCGCCGCGACCGGGGCGACGCTGGCGATCCACCTCGCCGTCAACCGCCTCGACGAGATCGTGGCGGCGCTGCTGCCGCATTACGGGGCCGATTGCCCGGTTGCGGTGGTGGTTCGGGCGAGTTGGCCCGACCAAAAGATCGTGCGCGATATCTTATCCGGCATCGAGGGACGGTTCGTCGCCGAGCGCACCGGGCTGGTGCTGGTCGGCCGGGCGCTGGCGGCTGCGGGGTTCCGCGACAGCGCGCTGTACGACGCCGACTACGTCCGCCGGTTCCGCGGGGCTGCGTCGTGAACCGGCGCGAACGGCGCGCGGCCGACCAGCCCGCCGCCACGGTCGAACACCGCCACCTCCAGCGCGACGCCGGACCCCGCCAGCACCGCCGCCGCTGTTCCCCAGGCGGCTTCGGCCACGGCGTCGCCAAGCGCCACGCCGGCCTCGGCGGCGGCGATGAAAGCCTCGGCCACGGTGTTTGCGCCGGCGATGCGCGCGGCCAGGGCGGCATCGCCGGCCAGCGCCGCCAGCGCCGCCATGTCGGCGGACCCGCGCGCGGAATGCAGGTCGAGCCTGCCCTGCGCCAGCTTGGTTATCTTGGCGACGCCGCCGGCGACCGTCACCCGCGGCACCGGGTGCGAACGCAGGTATTTCAGCATCCCGCCCGCGAAATCGCCCATTTCCAGCAACGCCACCTCCGGCAGCCCGTGCAGCGCCTGCGCCGCGGCCTCGGACACGCTGCCGGTCGCGCCCGCGACGTGCTCGACGCCTATGGCGCGGGCGACGTCGATGCCGCGGTGGATGGTGTCGATCCAGGCGGCGCAGGAGTACGGCACGACGACGCCGGTGGTGCCCAGGATCGACAATCCGCCGACGATGCCCAGCCGGCCGTTCAGCGTGCGCTGCGCCAGGACCTCGCCGCCCGGGATGGAGAGCCGCACCACCGCGTCGGGGTCGGGCGTCAACTCGCCCAATGCCGCCCGGATCATGGCGCGCGGCACCGGGTTGATCGCCGGCTCGCCCGGCGGGATCGGCAGGCCCGGCCGCGTCACGGTGCCGACGCCCGGCCCGGCCTCGAACGAGACGCCGCTGCCCGGCGGGGCGCGCCGGACCTGCGCCACGATCAACGCGCCATGCGTCACGTCGGGATCGTCGCCGGCATCCTTGACCACCGCCGCCGTAGCGCTGTCGCCGTCGAGGGTGGTTTGCGCCATCGCGAAGGCGGCGCGCCGGCCATTGGGCAGCGCAATCTCGACCGGGTCGGGAAATTGACCAGTACGAAGCGCCGCGAACGCCGCCTTGGCCGCCGCAGTGGCGCAGGCCCCGGTCGTCCAGCCACGGCGCAAGGGACGCTGCTCTTCCACCTCGTCGCATATAAGGCCGCCGCATGACCCCGCCAAACCCGCCGCGCGGCTGGCTGGTCGCGGCGCCGCGCTCCGGAGCCGGCAAGACCACGGTGACGCTCGCCATCCTCGCGGCGCTGCGCCGACGCGGGGTCGCGGTCGCCGCCGCCAAGTCCGGCCCCGACTACATCGACCCGATGTTCCACGCCGCCGCCGCCGGCGCGCCCGGCGTGAACCTGGACAGCTGGGCGATGCCGCCGCCGCTGCTCGACGCCCTGGCCGCGCGCGCTGCCCGCGACGCCGCGATGCTGGTGGTGGAGTCCGCCATGGGGCTGTTCGACGGCATCGCCGCGGCATCCGGCCGCTCCGGGGCCGCCGCCGACCTCGCTGCACGGCTGGGCCTGCCGGTGCTGCTGGTGCTCGACGTGTCGGGGCAGTCGCAGACCGCCGCCGCCGTCGCGCGCGGGATGCACACCCACCGCGCCGGGGTCGCGGTCGGCGGCGTGGTGCTGAACCGGGTGGCCAGCGAGCGCCACCGCCTCGCCGTCGTCGCCGCCATCGAGGCGGCCGGGCTGCCGGTGCTCGGGGCCATCCCGCGCGACCCCGCAATCGCCCTGCCCGAGCGGCACCTCGGCCTGGTGCAGGCCGCCGAGCACCCGGAACTCGCGGCGCTGCTGGCGCGGCTGGCGGAGCTGGCGGAGCGCCACCTCGACCTCGACGCGCTGCTCGCCGGCGGCGGCGAGCTGCGTCGCGATACCGCCGCCGCCACGGCGCTGCCGCCGCCCGGCCAGCGGATCGCGCTCGCGCAGGATGCGGCGTTCAGCTTCGTCTACCCGCATCTGACCCAGGGCTGGCGCGACGCCGGGGCCGAGATCGTGGCGTTCTCGCCGCTGGCCGACGCGCCGCCGCCGCCCGACTGCGACGCCTGCTGGCTGCCGGGCGGGTACCCGGAGCTGCACGCGGGGACGCTGGCGGCGGCATCGCGGTTCCGCGCCGGGCTGCGGGAGTTCGCGGCCACTCGCCCGGTGCATGGCGAGTGCGGCGGCTACATGGCGCTGGGCGTCCGGCTGGAGGACGCGGCCGGCGTGTCGCACGCGATGGTTGGGCTGCTCGGCCACGCCACCAGCTTTGCCCGGCGGCAGATGCGCCTGGGCTATCGCGAGGCCACGCTGCTGGCGGACTCGCCCCTCGGACCGGCGGGCGCGGTGGTGCGCGGGCACGAGTTCCACTACGCGCGCATCGTCGATGCCGGGCCGGACGCGGCGTTCGCGACGCTGCGCGACGGGCTTGGGCAAGAGCTTGGCCCGGACGGCGGGCGGCGTGGCCGGGTCACCGCAAGCTTTTTTCACGCAATCGCTCAGCACGAGGCACCATGACATCTTTCGCCAGCCTTGACGCCTTTCGCGCCGCTTGCGGCAGCCTGCCGCCCGGCAGCCAGGATGCCGCCGTCGCGGTGGCGACGCGGCAGGCGCAGTTGACCAAGCCGCCGGGCAGCCTCGGCCGGCTGGAGAGCCTGGTGGCGTGGCTGGCGCGCTGGCAGGAGCGTCCGATGCCGCGGCTGGACCGCGTGGAAATCGTGGTGTTCGCCGGCAACCACGGCGTCGCGGCGCGCGGCGTGTCGCCCTACCCGGCGGCGGTGACCGCGCAGATGGTCGCCAACTTCGCCGGCGGCGGGGCGGCGATCAACCAGCTCGCCGCCATCGCCGGCGCGCGGCTGCGCGTGCTGCCGCTGGACCTCGACCGCCCGACCGCCGATTTCAGCGCGGCGCCGGCCATGGACGACGCCGCCCTGCTCCACGCGCTCAACATCGGCGCGGGCGTGGTGGAACCCGGTCTGGACCTGCTGTGCCTGGGCGAGATGGGGATCGGCAACACCACGGCGGCGGCGGCGCTGTGCGCCGGGCTGTTCGGCGGCGGCGGCGCGCTGTGGGCCGGGCGCGGCACCGGCCTCGACGACGCCGGAGTCGCGCGCAAGGCCGGCGTGATCGACAACGCCATCCGGTTGCACGCGGACTGCATCGGCGACCCGCTGCGGATCGCCGCGGCACTCGGCGGCCGCGAGCTGGCGGCGATCCTGGGCGCGGTCGTCGCGGCGCGGCTGAACCAGGTGCCGGTGCTGCTCGACGGGTTCGTCTGCACCGCCGCGGCGGCGCCGCTGGCGCAGCTGGCGACTGGCGGGCTGGATCATGCGGTGCTGGCGCACCTGTCGGCCGAGGCCAAGCACGGCGCGCTGGCCCACGCGCTCCGGCTGGAGCCGCTGCTGTCGCTCGGGATGCGGCTGGGCGAAGCCTCGGGCGCGGCGCTGGCGGTGCCGATCCTGCGCGCCGCCCTGGCCTGCCACGCCGGCATGGCGACCTTCGCCGACGCGGGCGTGTCGGATCGCGCGTGAGGCGGCCACGCGTGAGGCGGTTCGACGAGTTGGTCGGCGCGGTCACGCTGCTGACGCGGGTGCCGGTCGCGAGGCTGCTCGGCGACCGCGCCTGGCCCGACGCCGTGGCCAGCGTCTGGGCCTACCCGGTGGTCGGCGTCCTGGTCGGCGGCGCCGGGGCGGTGGCGCTATGGCTGGCCGGCCGGCTCGCGATGCCGCCCGGGATCGGCGCGATCCTGGCCATCGCCGCAACGATCCTGCTGACCGGCGGCCTGCACGAGGACGGCCTGGCCGACACCGCCGACGGGCTGGGCGGCGGCGGCACGGTGGCGCGCAAGCTGGAGATCATGCGCGACAGCCGGATCGGCAGCTACGGCACGCTGGCTTTGATCGTGGCGCTCGCGGTGCGCGGCACGGCGCTGGCGTCGCTGCCGCCGGCAACCGGCGTCGCGGCGCTGGTGGCGGCCGGCGGGCTGGGACGCGGCGCCATCGTGCTGACGCTGCTGCTGCTGCCGCCGGTCCGCACCGACGGCCTGACCGCGTCGTTGCGGCGCCTGAAGTCCGGCGTCGCAATCACCGGCCTGGGGCTCGCCGCCGTGACGCCTGTCCTGCTGCCGGCTCCCGTGGCGCTAGGCGGCATCGCCGGCGCCACGGCCGCGGCGTTCGCGGTGGCCGCTCTCGCCCGCTGGCAGATCGGCGGCGCCACGGGCGACGTCCTCGGCGCCGCCGAGGTCGTCGCGGAGTGCGCCGTGCTCTGCGCCGTCGCCAGCATCGCGAGCTGAGCTGCCCAGCGCGGTCACCGATCCCAGCTTCGGCGACGGCGCCAGCAGGTCGACGGGACGCCCTCGCGCCCGCGCCAGCAGAAGCCGCAGCGGGCCGCCATGGGCAACCACGACATGCGAGCCGGGAAGAAGCGCCATCTCGGCATGGAATGCCGTAACCCGGTCGATCAACGCCGCCCCGCTCTCGCCTCCCGGGGGCGCGAATTCGGCCGGGCACGCGGCCCAGCGGTCGAGGTCGCGGCGCGGCACGTCCGACCAGGCCACGCCCTCCCAATCGCCGAAATCCAGTTCGAGCAGCCGCTCGTCCCGGCGGCACGGCACGCCGTAGCGCGCGGCGATGGCGCAGGCGACGGCGACGCAGCGGAGCGCCGGGCTGGACCACAGCGCGAACGCCGGCAATCCCGCGAGCCGGTCCACGATGGGCGGGATATCTGCCGCATCGGCAAGTTCGACATCGAGCCGCCCGTAGCAGACGCCGGGCGGCAGGGCGACCGCGGGATGGCGGATCAGCGCCAGCACGCTTGCCGGGGGAACGGGTGCTAGGGAAACAGCCCGCGCAACCGCTTGCCGGCGCGCACCCGCTCGACGCCGATGGCGCTCGCCGCCGTCCGCATCGAAACCCGGTCGGCGGCGGCGCAGCGCGTCACCTGCATGAAGGCACCCTCCAGCAGGCGTTCCAGCCGGTCGTTGACCTCGCCCTCGGTCCAGAACAGGCGCTGCAGGTCCTGCACCCACTCGAAGTAGCTGACGATCACGCCGCCGGAGTTGCACAGGATGTCGGGGATCACGAACACCTCGTCGCCGCGCGCATCCAGCACCGCGTCGGCGTCGGGGGTGGTCGGTCCGTTGGCGCCCTCGGCCAGGATGCGGCAGCGCAGCCGGCCGGCGTTGCCCGCGTCGATCACCCGTTCGACCGCCGCCGGCACCAGGATGTCGCACGGCTGCACCAGCAATTCGGCGGCGTCGATGCCCATCTGGTTGCTGAACCCGGCCAGCGCGCCGCGTTCGGCCATGTGGCGCTCGATGGCGTCGAGCGGCAGGCCGGCGGGGTCGTACAGCGCGGCGGTATGATCGGACACGCCGGTGATTTTCACGCCGTGCCGGCGGGCGAGCGTGTAGGCGGACACGCTGCCGACATTCCCGAAACCCTGCACGACCGCGGTGCTCCGCTGCGACTCCATGCCGATGGTGTCGCAGGCGCGGCTGACCAGGTAGGCGACGCCGCGCCCGGTGGCCTCGCGGCGGCCTTCGGTGCCGCCGAGGCTGACCGGCTTGCCGGTGACGATCTCGTTGACCGCGTGGCCGTGGTGCATCGAGTAGGTGTCCATGAACCACGCCATGACCTGCTCGTTGGTGCCCATGTCCGGTGCCATCACGTCGGTCTCCGGCCCCACGAACGGGATCATCTCCTGCATGTAGCGGCGCGACACCGCCTCCAGCTCCCGCCTGGACAGCGCCGGCGGGTCGCACGCGACGCCGCCCTTGGCGCCGCCGTACGGCAGCCCGGCCAGCGCGCATTTCCAGCTCATCCAGATCGCCAGCGCCGCCACCTCGCCGATGTCCAGCGTGCGCGAGAAGCGGGTGCCGCCCTTGGTCGGGCCGAGCGTCAGGTGGTGCTGCACGCGGTAGCCCTGGAACACTTCGGTGCGGCCGTCGTCCATGTGCACCGGCACCGAGACCGCGATGGCGCGCTTGGGGTAGAGCAGCCGCGCCCGCTCGTCGGCGGGGATCTCCAGGTGGTCGGCGATGGTGGCGAACTGGGTCCGCGCCATCTCGAACACCGGGCCGGTGTAGATCGTCATCGCTGTTTTTCCACCGTGCCGGCCGGACCTTGCGCTTCGCGGCAGGCCGGCGCAAATGGCCGATCCGCGCCGCTGCGCGTTGGCGCACCATGTTCGCTTTCCTCGAAGGCCTGGCCGCGCTCTGCCTCTTGCTCCTGGTGCTGCAGGACGCATTCGAAGTGATGCTGCTGCCGCGCCGGGTGCGGCGCCGGTGGCGGTTGATGCGGCTGTTCTTCCGCTCGACCTGGAGCGGCTGGAAGGCCGCGGCGCGGCGCGTTCCGGCGGGGCCGCGGCGGGAGAGCTTCCTCAGCGTCTACGGCGCGCTGTCCATGGTGATGCTGTTCGCGTTGTGGGCGCTCGGGCTGGTGCTGGCGTTCGGCACGCTCGAATGGGTGCTGCAGGCCGGCAGGCGCTCCTCGCTGCCCGAGCAGCTGTACATGAGCGGCGTCACCTTCTTCACCCTCGGATACGGCGACGTGGTGCCGCACTCCGGGGCGGGGCGGCTGCTGGCGGTGGTCGAGGCCGGAACCGGCATCGGCTTCATCGCCATCGTGATCGGCTACCTGCCGGTGCTGTACCAGCTGTTCTCGCGGCGTGAGGCGCACGTCATCCGGCTCGACGGCCGGGCCGGGTCGCCGCCCACGGCCTGCGCCATGCTGTGCCGCCACGCCGAGGCCGGGGGGCTGGACCGGCTCGACGACCTGTTGCGCGAGTGGGAGGTGTGGGGATCGGAGCTGTTGGAGAGCCACCTGTCGTACCCGATGCTGGTGTACTACCGCTCGCAGCACGACAACCAGTCGTGGCTGGCGGCGCTGGCGGCGGTGATGGACACCTGCGCCGCGATCCTGGTCGGCGTGGAGGCGGTCAGGCCGTTGCAGGCCCGCATGACGTTCACCCTGGCCCGGCAGGTGCTGGTCGAGATGGCGCACTCGTTCGCCATCGCGCCGTCCCGCTACGACGGCGGCGACCGGCTGGGACCGGAGGTTTATGCGCGCATGGAGGCCGAGTTCGCCGCGGCGGACCTGGGCTGGACGGCGGGCGACGGCACGCGGGAGACGCTGGCCGCGTTGCGCGCCACCTACGAGCCGCTGCTCGATGGGCTGTCGCGCCACCTGCTGCTGCCGCTGCCGGGCTGGGTCGCCGACGCGGACGCCGTCGACCATTGGGAGCACGGCCACCGCGGCGCCATCGCCGGCCGGCTGGTGGAGCAGCTGTCGGACCGCGACGGGCCATCCGGGGCCACCGGCCGCGTGGCCCCGGGCGGCGGCTGGCGCAAGCTGCGGGCGCGGCTGAAAGGCGGCCAGGACAAGGTTTCCGTCGCGGCGGGGGACCATGTTCGTTGACCGGCCGCGGCGGGGATGTTACCTGCGGCCCTCAAATGCGAATCGGTCTCATTTGCAAATCACCCGAGGGGCGCGATGCCGCCTGGTTTCCGGACTGCCGCGACGCGCTGCGCCGCCTGGCTTGGCTCCCTGGCGCTGGCGGGCCTGCTGGCCGCGACGCCGGGCCGGGCCGCCGACGACACGCTGACCCTCTACAGCGGGCAGCACGAGCAGACCGTCGACCGGCTCATCGCCGAGTTCCAGCGGCAGACCGGCATCGCGGTCCGGGTCCGCAGCGGCGAGGGACCGGGGCTGGCCAACCAGATCGTCACCGAGGGCGGCGCCAGCCCGGCCGACGTCTATTTCACCGAGAACTCGCCCGAGCTGCAGCTGCTGGCGGAGCACGGCCTGCTGGCGCCGGTCGAGCAAGCCACGCTGGCGCAAGTGCCGGCGCGCTACAGCTCGCCGCAGGGGCTTTGGCTGGGCGTGCTGGCGCGCGAAAGCGTGCTGGTCTACGCCACCGCCGCGGTGCCGCCGGGCGCGCTGCCGAGGGCGCTGCTCGACTTGGCCGGCCCGGCATGGAAGGGTCGCCTCGGCATCGCGCCGACCGACGCCGACTTCCTGCCGGTGATCGGCGCGGTCGCGGCGGCAAAGGGCCACGAGGCTGCGCTGCGCTGGCTGCAGGGGCTGGAGGCCAACGCACAGGTGTTCGAGGACGACGAAGGCGTGGTGGCCGCCGTCGAGCGTGGCGCGGTCGCCGCCGGTGTGGTCAACAACTACTATTGGCAGCGGTTGGCGCAGCAGAACGGCGTCGCCAACATGCACAGCGCGATCTACCATTTCCCGCATGGCGACCTGGGCGGGGTGGTGAACGTGTCCGGCGCGGCGGCGCTCCGGAGCAGCGCGCACATGGCGGCGGCGCAGCGCTTCCTGGCGTTCCTGGTCAGCGAGCCGACGCAGGCGGCGCTGGGCCGCTCGGACGTCACCTTCGAGTACCCGCTGCGCCCCGGCGTCGCGGCCAACCCGATGCTGCGGCCATTGGCCCAGCTCGACCCGCCGGCGATCGAATGGACCGGGCTGGGCGACGACGCGGTGGCGGTGACGCTGCTGCGCCAAGCCGGGTTGCTCTGACGACCAGGTTGCGGCGCGGATGATCCGGCGGCTGCGAGGCGGCGCATCGGCCGGGTTGCTCGCGCTGGGCGGCGTGGGCGCGGCGTTGGTGCTGCTGCCCATCGCCACCATCCTGTCGCAGGCGGCGCACGTCGCGCCGAACGAAGCCGCGGCGATGCTGCTGCGCCCGCTGGTCGGCCGGTTGCTACGCAACACCCTGACCCTGGTTGCGGCCAGCACGCTGCTGGCGGCGGCAATCGGCACCGCCGTGGCGTGGTGCGTCGAACGCACCCGGCTGCCCGGCCGCCGCGTGTGGGCGATGCTGGCGGCGGTGCCGTTGGCGATCCCGCCGTTCATCGCCTCGTACGCGTGGGTGTCGCTCAGCGACCGGCTGCAGGATTTCGGCGGGGCGCTGCTGGTGATGGCCAGCGCCTACACCCCGCTGGTCTACCTGCCGGTGGCGGCGGCGTTGCGCGGCATGGACCCGGCGCTGGAGGAGAGCGCCCGCTCGCTCGGCCATGGGCCGGCGCGGTGCTTCGTGCGGGTGGCGCTGCCGCAGCTGCGCCCGGCTTTGCTGGGCGGCATGGTGCTGGTGGCGCTGAACGTCATGGTGGAGTTCGGCGCGTTCTCGCTGCTGCGCTACCGGACCTTCACCACCGAGATCTTCGCCGAGTACCGGACCGGGTTCGCCGGCCCCGGCGCGGCGCTGCTGGGCGCCGTGCTGCTGCTGGTCTGCCTGCTGCTGCTGGCCGGCGAGATGCTGCTGCTTGGCCGGCGCCGTTACGCCAGGGTCGGCCGCTTCACCCGCCGGCCGCCGTCGCCGCTGGAGCTGGGTTGGGCTATGGCGCCGGTGCTGCTCGGGCTCGGGCTGCTGGCCGTGGTCACGGTGGGCGTGCCGCTGGGCATGGTGGCGTACTGGCTGACGCAGCCGGGCAGCGCCGCCACGACGCCAGTCGCGGCGTCGGCGGCGCGGCTGTTCCACGCCACCCTCGCCTCGGTCGGCTTCGGGGCGGCGGCGGCGGCCTTGACCGTGGCGCTGGCGATCCCGCTCGGCTTCCTCGCGGTGCGCCACCCTGGGCACGCGGTGATGGCGTTGGAGCGCACCACCTTCCTGGCGCAGGGGGTGCCGGGGATCGTGGTGGCGCTGGCGCTGGTGTCGCTGACCGTGCATGCGTTGCAGCCGCTGTACCAGAGCGCCGCTTTGCTGGTGGCGGCGTACGCGATCCTGTTCCTGCCGCTGGCGTTGGTCGGCGTGCGCGCCGCCTTCGCGCAGGCGCAGCCAGGTTTGGAGGACGCGGCGCGCGCGCTCGGCCTGCCCTGGCGCGCGGTGTTCCGCCGCGTGCTGCTGCCGGTGGCGGGGCCGGGGCTGGGGGCCGCGGCGGCGCTGGTGTTCGTCTCCACGGTGACCGAGCTGACCGCCACGCTGATGCTGTCGCCGACCGGCACCCGCACGCTGGCGACCGAGATCTGGGTCGACACCTCGACGCTGGCGTTCGCCGCCGCAGCGCCCTATGCGGCGCTGATGGTTTCCTTGTCGCTGCTGTCCACCTGGCTGCTGGTCCGCCGCTTCGGCGCCGTCGGCTAAGTGGCGGAGTTGCGGGTGGAGGCGCTGGACAAGTCGTTCGGCGGCGTCCCGGTGTTGCGTGGCGTCGACCTGCATGTCGCGCCCGGCAGCACGCTGGCGATCCTGGGCGCGTCGGGCGGCGGCAAGACCACGCTGCTGCGGGTGCTGTGCGGGTTCGAGCGCGCCGATGCCGGGCGCATCGCGGTCGATGGCCGGGTGCTCGCCGACGGACGCCGGCACGTCCCGCCGGAGCGGCGGCGCATCGGCTACGTGGCGCAGGACGGCGCGCTGTTCCCGCATCTGTCGGTCGCCGACAACGTGCTGTTCGGCCTGCCCCGCGCGGCGCGGCGGCAGCGCCACGCCGCGGCGGCGCTACTGGAGATGGTCGGGCTGCCGGCCGGCTTCGCGTCACGCGCGCCGCACCAGCTGTCGGGCGGCGAGCAGCAGCGCGTGGCGCTGGCGCGGGCGCTGGCCCCGTCGCCCACCTTGGTGCTGCTGGACGAGCCGTTCTCGGCGTTGGACGCGGCGTTGCGCCACGAGACCCGCGCCGCCGTCGCCGCCGCCCTGGCCGCCGCCGGGGCCACGGCGCTGCTGGTGACGCACGACCAGGCCGAGGCGCTCTCGCTCGGCTCGCAGGTGGCGGTGCTGCGCCACGGCCGCCTGGTGCAGGTCGCGACGCCGCAGGCGCTGTACCGCCATCCGGTCGACCCGGCGCTGGCGCGCTTCGTGGGCGAGGCGGTACTGCTCCCGGGAGAGGCGCACGGCGACACGGTGCGCTGCGCGCTGGGCGAGCTGCCGCTGCTGGCGCCGGCGCACGGCGCGGTCAGCGTGCTGGTCCGCCCGGAGCAGGTCCGCCTGCTGCCGCCGGGCATGGCCACGCTGCGCGCCGTGGTGGAGCACGCCCGCTTCGGCGGCCACGACGCCAGCGTGACGCTGCGCCTTGCGGGCATGGCGATCACCGCGCGGGTGCCCGGCCACGCGATGCCGGAGGTCGGCGTCGAACTCGGGCTGGCGGTCGAGGGCGCGGTGGTGGCCTATGCGGCTCCATTCGACAAGGCGGTGCCCGATGGCTGAAAGCGTGCGCGGCGGCGGCCGCATCCTGGTCGACGCGCTGCTGGTGCATGGCGCGGACCGCGTCTTCTGCGTCCCCGGCGAAAGCTACCTCGACGTGCTCGACGCGCTGTTCGACTCGCCGCAGATCGCGGTCACGGTCGCCAAGCACGAGGGCGCCGCGGCCAACATGGCGGAGGCGGACGGCAAGCTGACCGGGCGACCCGGCCTGTGCTTCGTGACGCGCGGCCCCGGGGCGACCCATGCCAGCGTCGGCGTCCACACCGCGATGCAGGATTCGACGCCGATGATCCTGTTCATCGGCCAGATCGACCGTGGCCTGCGCGACCGCGAAGGCTTCCAGGAGGTCGACTACCGCGCCATGTTCGCGCCGCTGGCGAAGTGGGTGGCGGAGATCGACGCCGCCGCGCGCATCCCCGAGTACGTCGCGCGCGCGTTCCAGTGCGCCACCTCGGGCCGCCCCGGGCCGGTGGTGCTGGCGCTGCCCGAGGACATGCTGGCCGAGGCCGCCGCCGTCGCCGACACGCTCGCCTACGCACCCGTGCAGGCGGCCCCGCGCGCCGCCGACATGCTGCGGCTGCGCGACGAACTCGCTCGCGCGTCGGCGCCGCTGCTGGTGCTGGGCGGCAGTGGCTGGAGCGCCGCCGCCAGCGCCGCGATCCAGCGGTTTGCGGAGAGTTTCGCGCTGCCGGTGGCGGCCTCGTTCCGCCGCCAGGACCTGTTCGACAACGAGCACGCGAACTACGCCGGCCACCTTAGCCTGGGCATCAGCCCCGCCCTCGCCGCCCGTGTGGCCAGCACGGACCTGCTGGTCGTGGTCGGCGCGCGGCTGAGCGAGATCGCAACCGGCGGCTACCGGATGCTGCAACCGCCCCGGCTGATGGCCCGGCTGGCGCATTTCCACCCCGAGCCGTCGGCGCTGTCGACGGTGTTCCAGGCCGACCTGGCGATTGCCTCGGGCGTCGAGGACGCGGCGCTGGCCCTTGCGGCGTTGGAGCCGCCCGCCGAAATCGCCTGGCGCGCGCGGACCCGCGAGATGCGGACCGAGTTCGCCGCGTTCGCAAACCCCGCCGCGGTCGTCGCGCCGCCGCATGGCGTCGACCTGGCCGAGGCGATGGCGCACCTGTCGCGGACGCTGCCGGCGGACACCATCCTGTGCAACGGCGCAGGCAACTTCACTATCTGGCTGCACCGCTTCCACCGCTACCGGCAGCCGCATACGCAACTGGCCCCGACCAGCGGCGCGATGGGCTACGGCCTGCCCGCCGCGGTGGCGGCCAAGCTGCGGCGCCCCGACCGGACGGTGGTCTGCGTGGCCGGGGACGGCGACTTCCTGATGTACCCGCAGGAGCTTGCCACCGCCGCGCAGCACGGCGCCGCAATCGTCGTGCTGGTGGTGAACAACGGCATGTACGGCACCATCCGCATGCACCAGGAGCGCCGCTTCCCCGGCCGGGTCTCGGCGACCCGCATCGAGGGACCCGACATCGCCGCCATGGCGCGGGCGATGGGCGGCTACGCCGAGCGCGTCGAGCGCAGCGACCAGTTCGCCGCGGCGTTCGCCCGTGCCATGGCGGCGGGTCGCCCGGCGCTGCTCGACCTGGCCGTCGATCCCGGCCAGGTCACGCCGGAGCTGCGCTTATTCCCGGCGTGAGCCGCCGGCCGCATGGTGCGCGGCGTTCGCTGCGGCTTCGTCGGCGGCCAGGTGGTCGGTGGCCAAATACGGTCCCGCGGTGACCACCTCGACTTCGACCAGCATCGGCCTGTCCAGCATTGGCCCGTCACTTGGCGTGAGCGGCGGCGCGGCCGTCGGTCCAGCGATGCGGCCCGTCCTCGACGCCGAACCAGCCCGGCAACGCCGCCGTGGCCAGATGCGGGCTCACGACATGGCGCCGCTGGCCATGCCACACCGCGACCTTGCCCACCAGCACGCCGAGCGCGCGGCGGTCGTCGACGAACGGCCCGACCGTCTCCGAAAGCCGCGCCGTGCGCGACAGCAGCCGCAGCCCGCCGGCGCCGGCCGGCGCCGCGAACACGTAGCGGCCGGACGAGCTGCGCGCCGGCTCGATCTGCAGGCCCTGCTCGGTCACAAGACGCAGCGCCGGGTCGGCGACCAGCGCCAGCGGCGCCGCCGTTGCGGCCACGCCCAGCCGCCGCGCCCGCGCGTCGAGCATGGCCCAGACCGGCTCGACCACGGTGCGCTCGACGCACAGCGGCGCCGCGGCGTGCTTGGCCCAGCTCTTGTGCGCCGCGTCCGCTCGCAAGCTCGGGCGGATCGCCGTCGCCGCGTTGTTGGCAAAGTTGGCGCAGTTGCCGGTGTCGAGGTAGCTCTCGGTGGTCAGCCCCTCGGCCAGCAGGCGTGCCGACGCCGCCGACGCGCATCGAGGGACCCGACACGGCGGCCACGGCTGAGCCGTGAGTGCTTGTGCCGAGCGTGTCGGACGCGGCGACCAGTTTGCGGCAGCGGTCGCACGGCCCCTGGCGGCGGGCCGCCCGGCGTTGCTCGACCTGGCGGCCAAGCCCAAGCAGGTCACGTCGGACCTGTGGCTACGTTCCCCTAAGGGCCGCCTGACGTCGACCAACGCCGGCCCGGCGCAAGCTCAGGAGTTGACGGACGCCACGGCCTTTGCCGGCGGGCTGATCGCATACAGCGCGGTCGCCTCGAGGTGGATGTCGAGATAGGTGTCGGTCCCGGCCTGCGGCATGTCGAGCGCCGCATTGCCGTTGGTCCAGCGGAACGCGCCTTCGGCCTCGTGCCAACCATCGAGCGCGAGCTCCGCAGAACGGATCACCGTGTCGTTCAGCCCGTTCCACAACACGAACTTGTCGACCTTGACGCCGAGGCTGCGCCGGTCGTCGACGAATGGCCCGATCGTCTCGGCCGGTGCCGACGCGCGTGACAGCAGGCGCACCGGCCGCGCTTGCCGTGGAATGTGGAACAGGTGGCGCTGGTCGCGCTGCCAGAAGGCGGCAAGCTCCGAGCCAGTGTCGAGCAGCAACCGCAGCTCCGGCTCATCGGTGACCGCCGTGACGGTGTTGTTGTCCGCAAAGCCGAGGCTGCGGGCACGGTCGGCGAGACGGGTCCAGACCGGCTCCACCGCGCTGCGTGCCACAGCCAGCGGAGCTGCCGTGACCGGGGCCTGGCGGACGCTGGCGCCGACGCCCTCGTCGATCAGCAGGCCGCGGTTCCCGCTGTCCAGGTAGCTCTCGGCGGCCAGGCCTTCAGCCAGCAGTATGCCATGCGCCTCAAGCTCGACGTGGTGGAAGTCGTAGCGGGATATCGAGCGGTCGACCAGGATGGAGCGGCCGTTCACCAGCATCCGAACCGGGATGAGGCCGGCTTCGGTAAGGATGCAGTGCTCGGGGGTGACCAGCAGGTCGCGCGTGGGAGAGCCGTCGGCGAAGGCGTGCTTGCGAACACGCACCGGGAAGGCCTCCGCGCGGTTGCCGAAGGCCGCGGCATCCATGGCGCCGCCGCCGATCCAGGCGACCGGACGGGCGACACGGAGGCCGTGCTCGACCACCGTCACCATGTCGCCCGGAGCCAGGCTCTCGACGGCGGCCTCGCCGTGCGGCGTCGCGATCATGGTGCCGCGCAGGAAGCAGGCCGCGGTCACGGTCACGTTGGTGCTGGCAGCAGCCGATCCATCGGTGTCGTTGACGGCGAGGTTGATGTTGGTCGTGACGACCTGGCCAGCGGCCACCTGGCCGGCGGTGGGCGTGAACTTCACCGCGCGCAGCTTTGCGGTCAGGCTGGCGGGCGTGGTGGCCGCGAGGCTGTAGGTGCCGGTGGCGATCTTGGTCAGACCGGCGCCGCTGAGCACGCCGTCGGCGTCGCTGGCCGTGTTGTTGGCGTTCAGGGTGATCGTGGCGCTGGTACTGGGGTCCGAGTCGGTCACGGTGACGCCGCTGAACGGACTGGACGCCGCGGCGTCGGTTCCGCTCCCGGAAGCGGGTAGGCCGCTGATGACGGCAGTGGAGCCGGTTCCGCTGGTGCCGTCTGCCACAAGGCGGATCGACGCCGTCGGAGCGCTCGCGGCGCTGTTCTTGACGGATGTGAAGAGCGACGGGCTGCCTTCGTAGAACGAGCTTGGAGTTTGGCTCCTCCAGTCGACGTAGAGGCTATTGTAGGTGCCGGTACCGGTGCGCGACTGGTCATGGATCTCGTAGGAGCTGAAACCGGCCGCGGTCGGGTCTTGCGCGTAGGGAAGTGTGCCCATCGAGGTGAAGGTGTTGGTGCCGCCAGGTCCCGAGACCGTGAAACTTGAGTTGGACACGCTGACGAGGCCGCCGGTGCTGTTGTAGTTGGCGGTCCAAGTTCCGGACAAGGACGCGCCATCGGCGTACGCGGCACCTTTGATGGTTTGTGTAACGCTCGTTTTGACGACAGTGTCAAAAGCCATGGTGACGGACCTTCCTAACCAGTTTCAAGAGCAAAAGTTGCGTTGTTGAAATGTGTGGTAGCACAAACGCAAAATTCATTTGCGTAACAAATTTTGCTTCGATCGAATGAAGTTTCGAGATATCTTTATGCTCTGCACGCGACTGGCCCCCGCGCTCGCGTCTGGAAAGCTCCGGCATCGATGGCGGAAGTTGGAGTGGTTTTGCCCGATTGGCATTCACGATCAGGGTTGCGCCGACAGATGCCTTACAGCCGGAAATGGATGTGACGAAGACACTCCGCTTCCTGAACACATTATTTCCGAAACAACAATAACACATTATTTCCGAAACAACAATTGTTTTGATAATAGAATAATTTAGGTTCGAACCGCGCCGGGCAGCGTGGCGATGCGGCGGGCCTGACCGCGCACCCGGCAAGCGCCACGTTGCGCCACAGCCGCCATCGCCCGACACTGGGCGGAACTACACGACGGTGGGAGGCTGCGATGCTGGGTGTCTGCTACTACCCCGAACAATGGCCCGAGGCGTGGTGGGCCGCCGACGCCGCGGCAATGCGCGAGATGGGCATCACCTACGTCCGCATCGGCGAGTTCGCCTGGAGCCGCATGGAGCCGGAGCCGGACCGCTACGACTGGGGCTGGCTCGACCGCGCCATGGACGCGCTGGGAGCGGCGGGGCTGCGCGTCGTGCTGGGCACGCCGACCGCCACGCCGCCGCAATGGCTGGTGGACCGCTACCCCGGCATCCTGCCGGTGGACGAGCATGGGCGGGTGCGCGGCTTCGGCTCGCGGCGGCACTACACCACCTCCTCGCCCGACTGGCTGCGCGAGACGCGGCGCATCGTCGCCGCCATGGCCGAACGCTACGGCCAACACGCGGCGCTGGCCGGCTGGCAGACCGACAACGAGTTCGGCTGCCACGACACCACCCTGTCGTACGGCCCGCACGACCGCGCGGCGTTCGGCGAGTGGCTGCGCCGCCGCTACCAGACGCCGGACGCGCTGAACGACGCGTGGGGCAACGCGTTCTGGTCGATGGAGGCGCGCTCGTTCGACGGCGTGGCGCTGCCGGTGGCCGCCGTGACCGAGACCAACCCGGCGGCGCGGCTCGATTACCGCCGCTTCGCCTCGGACCAGATGGTCGCCTACAACCGCCTGCAGGCCGAGATCATCCGCGCCCACTCTCCCGGTCGCTTCGTCACCCATAACTTCATGGGGCTGTTCGTGGACTTCGACCATTTCGCCATGGCCGAGGACCTCGATTTCGCGGCCTGGGATTCGTACCCGCTCGGCGCCACCGAGACGCTGCCGCTGGACGAGGCCGAGCACGTGCGCTGGGCCGAGGTGGCGCACCCCGACATCGCGGCGATCAACCACGACATCTACCGCGCGGTCGGGCGCGGCAGGTTCTGGATCATGGAGCACCAGCCCGGCCCGGTGAACTGGGCGCCGTGGAACCCGGTCCCGGCGCCGGGGATGGTGCGGCTGTGGAGCTGGCAGGCGTTCGCGCACGGGGCCGAGGTGCTGAGCTACTTCCGCTGGCGGCAGGCGCCGTTCGCGCAGGAGCAGATGCACGCCGGCCTGCACCGGCCCGACCGCGCCCGCTCGCCGGGCGGCGAGGAGGCGGCGCAGGTCGGGCGGGAGCTGGCGCAACTCGGCGCGCTGCCGGCGATGGAGCGGGCCGAGGTCGCCGTGGTGCTCGACTACGAGGCGGCGTGGATCGCCGCGATCCAGCCGCAAGGGCAGGATTTCTCCTACAAGCTGCTGCTGTTCCGCTGGTACGAGGCGCTGCGCCGGCTCGGCCTGAACGTCGACGTGGTGCGCCCGGGAGCCTCGCTTGACGGCTATAAGCTGACGGTGGTGCCGACGCTGCCGCATGTCGGCGAGGCGGCGCTGGCCAGCTTCCGCGAGGCCCCTGGCCACGTGCTGTTCGGGCCGCGCACCGGCTCCAAGACCCATGGTTTCGCCATTCCGGCCAATCTCGCGCCGGGTCCGTTGCAGGACATGCTGCCGTTGCGCGTGGGGCAGGTCGCCTCGCTGCGCCCCGGTTCGACGGTGGCAATCGAGGGCGACGGGCTGCGCGGCGAGGCGCGGCGCTGGCGCGAGTGGCTGCTGACCGACCTGCCCGCCCTCGCCCGCTTCGCCGACGGCACGCCGGCGCTGGTCGGGCGAGACCGGCGTTTCTACCTGGGAGCCTGGACCGACGACGATCTCTTGCGCGCCGTGTTCGCCCGCCTCCTGGAAGCGGCCGGCGTGCGCGCGACGCCGGTGCCGGAGCATGTCCGGCTGCAACGGCGCGGCGGGCTGATGTTCGCGTTCAACTTCGGCGACGAGCCGTGGGACGCCGATGTCTCCGACGCGACCCGGTTCCATCTCGGCGGCCGCAGCGTGCCGCCGCGCGGCGTGTCGTGCTGGGACGCGCCTGCCTAAAGGAAAGTTCACCAGCGAACGCGAACACGTCATGCGTATGCCGGCTGGCGCTGCGGCGAGCAGCACCAATATCGGCTGCGCGGCTCACCAGATGCGCCGAACCACTGGCCATCGGACCCCGCATGTCGCCTGCCCCCTCGCGGATGTTGTTGCTGGTCGTGCCGGTCGGGCTGTTGACCGGGCTGGGGGCTGTCGGCGCCGAGGCCGTGCTGCGACTGCCGCCGCCTTGGCTGTCGCCGCTGGCGCTGGCGCTGCTCGTGGTCGGTTACGCGCAGCTGGCGGTGACGTCGTTCGCATCGCTGCTGGGGACCGTGCCGCGGCGGCCGGCCGCCGCGCCGGACGCGCCGACGCGGCGGCCCCGCACGGCGCTGCTGGTGCCGATCTACAACGAGCGGCCGGAGCCTATCGCCGCCACCGTCGCCATCATGGCCGAGGCGCTGCGCCCGGCCGACAACGTCGCCATCTTCGTGCTGAGCGACACCCAGCGGCCGGCGGTGGCGGGGGCCGAGGCGGCGCTGTTCCCCGCGCGCGCCGTGTCGCGCTCCGGGATCGAGGTGCATTACCGCCGCCGCCCGCGCAACGCCGGGCGCAAGGCTGGCAACATCGGCGAGTTCTGCAACAATGCCGGGCGGGACTACGATTTCGCGGTGGTGCTCGACGCCGACAGCCTGATGACCGGCGACGCCATCCGCGCGCTGATCGCGGCGATGGCCGGCGACGAACGGGCCGGGCTGATCCAGTCGGTGTCGTACGCGGTCGGCGGGCGCACGCTGTTCGGCCGGATGCAGCAGTTCGCCGGACGCCTCGGCACGCCGCTGGCGGTGGCCGGGCAGCATCTGTGGCAGGGCCGGCGCGGCACCTACTGGGGCCACAACGCCATCCTGCGGCTGTCCGCCTTCACCGCCGACGCCGTGTTGCCGGTGCTGCCCGGCCGCGCGCCGATGGGCGGCGAGATCCTGTGCCACGACACCATCGAGGCGGCGCTGCTGCTGCGCGCCGGCTGGGAGGTGCGGCTGGCCCCCGCCATCGTCGGCTCGTACGAGACCACGCCCAGCAACATCGTCGACCACCTCGCCCGCGAGCGGCGCTGGTGCCAGGGCAACATGCAGCATTTGCAGCTGATCGGAGCGCCTGGGCTGCGCGCCGAGAGCCGGGTGCATATCGGCATCGGCATCCTGCATTACCTGGCGTCGCCGCTCGGCCTGCTGTTCAGCCTGTTGCTGCTGGGCACGAGCCTGCTGCCCGGCACGGACGCCACGCCGCCGCCAGCGCCGCTGATGGAGTTCGTGGCGTGGTTCGGCGTGTCCCTGCTGTTCGGGCCGCGGCTGCTGAGCCTGGGGCGGGCGCTGCTGCTGCCCAAGGCGGCGCGCGGCTTCGGCGGGCGGCTGCGGCTGGTTGCCAGCGCCGTGGTCGAGCAGGTCGCGATGGCGCTGCTGGCCCCGGTGCTCGCGGTGTCGGTGACCGGCTTCGTGCTCAGCACCTTCGCCGGGCGCGTGGTGTCGTGGGACCCGCCGGAGCGCGGCGACCGTCCGGTCGGGCTTGGCGAGGCGTGGCGGCGGCTGCGCTGGCACACCGCGATCGGGGTCGGCATCGGGGCCGCGCTGGGGCTGGCGCAGCCGGCGGCGTTGCCCTGGGCGATGCCGTTCCTGCTGGGCCTGGTCTGCTCGGTGCCGGCGGCGATGTGCTCCGGCAGCGTGCGCCTGGGCGAGCTGGCGCGCCGGCTGGGCCTGTTCCTGACCGAGGACGAGCTGACGCCGACCGTCGAACTCGCGGCGCTGGCGGCGTTCGAGCGCGCCGCCGTCGTCAGGACCCCCGCGCCGGCCTGGCAGGCGGCCCCGGCGCTCTACCCGCTGCCGGCGATGCAGCCCAGCTCCGCCGGCGAGTGACCGCGCCGGCTCAGGCCGACACGTCGAGTTTGTCGGTCGGCGGATGCTTGGCGTTCAGCGCCGTCAACGTCTGCAAGGCGACTGAGGCGCCGCTGCTGGCGGCGGTGTCCGATGTTGGATCGTTCAGCTGCCAGGTTTTCCAGCTCTGCCCATCTTTGGTGCCGACCAGCGTGCCATTCTTTCCGGGCGTCACGGCGTAGGTCGAGCCTCCGCTGGCGAACGTGAAGGCGCCGACGGTGATCCTTCCGGGTGCGGCGCCGTTCTTGAGGGCTTCGGGACCGACCGAGTCCTGAATCGGGATGCCCAGACTGGAAGCAGTGGAGAGGGCGCTCGACGCACCGTAAACGGCTGCGTTGAGGGCTTCAGCCTTATTGCGGCTTGCCACTGCTTCGCCGAATTCTGCCGCTTCACCGGCCCAATCTCCGTGCGTGTAATTTGCGGCAAATCCGTTTGCACCGACAGCTCCCGATAGCGCGTCATCGATCTTAGCGGGTGTCAGCAACGACTGGGTTAGCGCCGTAGCTGCGGCGCTGCTGACACTGACGATGACAGCCGGCGATGGGTTGTCAGCAGCACCCGCCGATTGCTTGGCGAAGGCGGCAGCACCGGCCGGCGTTCGACTTTCGAGCGGCAGGAGCGGTCCGAGGGCTGCGATACTCGACATTGCGGTTATCTCTCCGAGGAGGCCGCGCATCCTTGCGCCGCAAAAGTTAAAAAGTGCTGACCGGCATGGTGCCGGGACGCCGGACTAGGCTGACACGTCGAGTTTGGCGGGGTCGGGTTTGGCTGTCGGCGCCTGCGAGGCCGTCGCGGCGCTTGAGCCGCCGCTGGCGAAGGGGACGGGGCCGACGCTGATCGTGCCGGGCGCCGCTCCGTTCCTGACCGCGTCGGGACTGACCGAATCGTGGATCGGGATGCCCAGGCTGGACGCCGCGGAGAACGCCTTCGACGCACTGGAGACCAGCGCGTCGAGGGCAGCTTCCTTGTCGCGGCTGGCCGCTCCCTTGCCGAACTCCGCCGCGATGCCGGCCCAGTCGGTGCGCGCGTAAAGCGCCGCGAACCCGTTCGCCCCGGCGACCAGCGACAGCACGCCGTCAATCTTGTCCGGCGCCGGCGGCGACTGGATTCGCGCCGCGGCCGTGCCGCCGATGTCGAGAATGACCGCTTGCGGCGCCTTACCGGCAACCTCCGTGACCGGACCGACGCTGGCGGCGAAGGCGCGGCGCTCGGGCGCCAGTGTCGCTCCGACGGCTGCGATGGTCGACATTGCGGTCATCTTTTTGAGAAGTTTCTCGTTTTGCGGCTCAAAGGTTTACGGAACGCTAACCGCGTTGCGGCAAATCGGAGCGGGGGACACGGCCATGGCATCGCCTTTCCACACGGTCGCAGCCGAGGGCGTCAGCGTCACGCTCGACCTGCGGGTCGGGCACGTCCGCAGCTTGGCGATCGCAGGGGGCGGCCGCAGCCTGACGCCGCTGCACACCGCGCCCTGGGTCGACGACGCGGCGGTGACCGGCGACGCGGCGATCCCGGCCAATCTGCGCTTCCTGTCCGGCGACTTCTTCTGCGCGCCGTTCTCGACGGCCGACGTCGAGGCGGCCCCGCCGCACGGCTGGACCGCCAACAGCCCCTGGCGGCATGTCGGAACCGCGACCGAGGCGCACGGCGTCACCGCGCTCTACCGCCTCGAGCGGACGGTGCTGGGCGCCATGGTCGAGAAGCGCCTCACGCTGCGCCACCGCCACCCGTTCCTGTACGAGACGCACTCGTTCATCGGCGGCGACGGCGCGGTCCCGGTGGCCAACCACGCCATGACCCGGCTCGCGGCGGGCGGGCGGATCGCGTTCTCGGCCAAGCGGGCGTTCGAGACTCCGCACGCGCCGTTGGAGTCCGATCCGGCCATGGGGCGGTCCCGCCTCGCCTACCCGGCAAGCGCCCAGGACCCTGCGCGCATCCCGCTGGCCGATGGCGGGTTCGCCGACATCACCCGATATCCGTTCGCCGCGCGGCACGAGGATTTCCTGCAACTGGTCGAGCGGCCGGAGAATGCGCTCGGCTGGCTCGCGGCGTCGCGGCCGGACAGCGCCGACGTGTTCGTCAGCCTGAAGAACCCTGCCGAGTTGCCGGTGACGTTCCTGTGGTTCTCCAATGGCGGGCGCGACTACCCGCCGTGGAACGGCCGCCACACCGGCGTGCTCGGCGTCGAGGAGGCGCGCGCGTACTCGCTGTACGGCCATCGCGCCTCCATCGCGCCGAACCCGCTGTCGGACGGCGGCACGCCGACGGCGCTGGCGCTCGATGCCGCCGGCCGGGTGTCGGTACGCAACGTGATTGGCGTGGCGCCGCTGCCGGCGAGCGGCTCGGCGGTCGCCGAGGTCGAGGCGCGGGACGGCGCGCTGGCGTTCACCTGCGAGGATGGCGCGCGCTTCGAGGCGCCGTTCGACGCGGCGTTCCTCGCGTGAGCGGCTACACGATCCCGGTCAGCGCGTAGACCGCGATCACCACGAACACCGCAAGCGTTTTCAACAGCGTGATGGCGAAGATGTCGCGGTAGGATTCGCGGTGGGTCAGCCCGGTCACCGCCAGCACGGTAATGACCGCGCCGTTGTGCGGCAGCGTGTCCATGCCGCCGCTGGCCATCGCGGCGACCCGGTGCAGCACCGCCATCGGGATGTGCGCCGCGTTGGCCGCCGCGATGAACTGGCCCGACAGCGCGGCCAACGCGATGCTCAGGCCGCCCGAGGCCGAGCCGGTGATCCCGGCCAGGGTGGTGACGCTGACCGCCTCGTTGACCAGCGGGTCGGGGATGGCGGCGAGCGCCGCCTTGACCAACAGGAACCCCGGCAGCGCCGCGATCACCGCGCCGAAGCCGAACTCGGACGCGGTGTTCATCACCGCCAGCAGCGACCCCGCGACCGCCGCCTGCGACCCCTCGGCGAAGCGCCCGCGCAGGCCGCGCCAGCCGAACGCGAACACCGTCAGGATGCCGGCCAGCAACGCCAGCTCCAGCGCCCAAATGGCGGTGGGAGTGGGAACGCCGGCCGCCAGCGGATGCGCCATGCCGGGCAGGCTGGTGTCGTGCGTCTTGCCGTAGAGTTGCGGCACGACGGTGTCGGTGAGCAGCACGTTCAGCACGCCCACCACCAGCAGCGGCAGCACGGCGACCAGCGGATGCACCGGCGCGTCCTCGCGGACCGGCGCGGGTTCGTTGCGGTGGCCGGTGCCGTAGCCCTCGCCGGCCCGCCTGGTCGCGCGGATGCGCCAGCTGAGGTAGGCGATGCCGCCGGCGAAGATGAACGCCGAGCCGATGACGCCGAGCCACGGCGCCGCGTACGCGGTGGTGCCGAAGAACGTGGTCGGGATGATGTTCTGGATCTGCGGCGTGCCGGGCAGGCTGTCCATGGTGAAGCTGAACGCGCCCAGCGCGATGGTGGCCGGGATCAGCCGCTTCGGGATGTCGCCCTGGCGGAACGCCTCGGCGGCGAACGGGTAGACCGCGAACACCGCCACGAACAGCGACACGCCGCCATAGGTCAGCAGGTTGCCGACCAGCACGATGGCGACCACGGCGCGTGCCGGCCCGATCAGCCGCAGCGCCGCCGCGGTGATCGAGCGGGCGAAGCCGGACAGCTCGATCACCTTGCCGAAGATCGCGCCAAGCAGGAAGATCGGGAAATACAGCTTCACGAAGGTGGCCAGCTTGTCCATGAACAGGTCGGCGTAGACCGGCAGCACGGCGCCGGGATCGGTCAGCAGCACCGCGAGCAAGGCGGCGATCGGCGCGAACATGATGACGCTGAAGCCGCGATAGGCCATGACGATGAGCAAGGCGAGCGCTGCCAGCGTGACGACGAAGCTCATGGACGCCCCCGGTTATTGTTGGCGCCCATGCTATTGCTTTCGCGGCGGCGGCGTCGATGGCGGCCGTTCACCGTCCGATCAGCTGCACCAGTTCGGAATAGGGCGGCAGCAGCGGATCGGCGGTGTAGAGCCGGGCCGGCTCGGCCATGGCCTGCGCCACCAGCAACCTGTCGAACGGATCGCGATGATGCAGCGGCAAGTCTGCGACCCGGGCGGCGACGTCGGCTTTGACCGGCAACTCGATGAACCCCGTCAGCCGGGCCTCCTGTGCGACCTGCTCGGGGCGCAGCGGGAAATCGGCTCGCCCGAGCCTGGCCTTGATCGCGATTTCCCAAATGCTGGCCGCGCTGAACAACACTTCGTTGGCTGCATCGCTGAGAAGATGGAGCATTTCTTGGTCCAGGCGGGCCGGATCGCCGAGCGCCCACACAAGGACATGGGTGTCGAGCAGCAGCCGCATCAGCGCCCTTCAAATGCGTCGAGCACGTCATCGGGCAGCGGCGCATCGAAATCCGCCGGAATCGTGATTTTGCCTGCTAAGCGGCCCAGCACGCGCTTCTGCGCCGTTGGCGGCGCCGCCAACGGCACGAGCCTGGCGACCGGCTTGCCAGCGCGGGCGATGATGATTTCGTTCCCGGCGGCAGCTTCGTCGACCAGCCGGGAGAGTTGGGTTTTAGCCGCATGGATGTTGATCGTCTGCATGACTGCTCCAACGTGAACTAAACTTAGTCTATATCGGGCAGTGTGACATACTGTACCTAGCGTCGCGACCCTTTCCTTCCCCGCCACTGCCACTATGTCAGCTCCTATGGCAAATTCACGCGCTCCCGCGACGGCGGCCCTGGTGACCGGTGCGACGAGCGGCATCGGCGAGGCGTTTGCGCGCGCCCTGCCCCGCTCCACCTCGCTGCTGCTGACCGGGCAGGACAAGGCGGCGCTGGACCGGCTTGCCGCCGACCTCGGAACCGGCAGCCGCACCGTCGAGACGCTCGCCGCCAATCTCGCCACCGACGCTGGCCTCGACGCGGTGTGCGCCGCGGCGCAGGCGTTCGGCATCGACCTGCTGGTCTGCAACGCCGGCTTAGGGCCGTTCGGCGACTTTCTTTCAGCCGACGAGGCGATGCTGCGGGACACGGTGCTGGTGAACGCGGTGGCGCCGCTGGTGCTCATGCGGCGGCTGCTGCCCGGCATGATCGATCGGGCCGAGGCCGGCCACGGCCGCGCCGGGCTGATCGTGGTGTCGAGCAACATGGCGTTCCTGCCGGTGCCAAGGTTGGCGGCTTACGCGGCCACCAAGGCGTTCGACCTGTCGCTGGCCGAGGCGCTCGGGGCCGAACTGGTCAGCCGGCCGCTCGACGTGCTGGCGCTCTGCCCGACGCTCACGCGCAGCCGGTTCGCCGAGCGCTCGGGCTTCGGGCGCCAGCCGCCCGGCGGGCAAAGCCCGAAGCACGTCGCCCGGTCGGCGTTGCAGGCGCTGGGACGGCAGCGGACGCTGGTGCTCGGCCCGCTCACCGGATCGGTGCTGACGGTGCCTGCCCTGGTCCGCACCGGCCTGGCCCATGCGTTCCAGGCCGTAATGCCGCGCCGCTAAGCTATTTCAGGCGATCGTGGCCCCAGTTCATCAACGACTTGCGCCAGCGCGTGTCGGTAATGTCGCCGTGTGGCCGCTGCTTGCCGTGGCGGTGCACGTAGCCCACCACCTTGCGCATCGCCCGGTAGTCGTCCTCGTCCAGCTCCGCCGCGTGCTTGGCCTGCAACGCCAGGATGCGCTCGCCCATCTCGTGCCCGACCGATTCGCCCTCGCCGTCATGGGTGATCTTCTCGCCCTGCGGCGTCATGCCGACCGAACGACTGGCGGCGCTGCCTAGCCATTTCCGCAACGCCGCCGGAGTCATGTTGACGACCCGCTTGAACTCCCGGGCGGCGTCGGCCTGTTCCTCGGTCGTCGGCTGTGCCTCAACCATGGGCCAACGCCTGTTGGAGCTGCGCCTTGGTCATCCGGGTGCGGCCCCGAACGCCTTTGGCGACCGCCTGGCGCAGCAGCTCCGCCCGGCTCGCGCCGGCATGCCTGACTGCCGCCGCCTTGTGGGCGACGTCCTCGGGCTGCGCCGAGAACTGCCTGCCCTTCGCGGTGTCGGCGCGCTTCTTGACGGTGGTCCGGCGATATTCGCCGTCGGTCAGGGCGGCGCGCGCCTGCTTCGGCAGGTAACGCTCGCCGGTCTCGGCGCTGGGCTTGCCGGACTTGGTGCCCCAGTCCTCCCGCTCCCATTCGACCAGGTGGTTGTCGGGCGACTTCTCGCCTGCGTAGCCGCCGCCCTCGGCCTTGTACTCCTGCACCGCCATCTGCGCCTTGCGCGCCGACCATTGCCCGGGCTTGCCGTCCTTGCCGCCTTCGGTGACGTCGTGCTTCACCTCCTCCCACAGCTTGGGGTCGGTCTTGTCGGCGGTGGTTGCCATGCCAGGGTCTCCTTCAACCGGCCAACGCCGTAGCGACCCGACGGTTCAGCTGCTGCCGATCAGGATGCCGGTGGCCAGCACCAGCGCGCCGCCCAGCATGACCTTGGCCGCGGCCGAGATCGGCGGCGTGTCCATGTAGCGCCACTGAATCCAGGCGATTATCAGCAACTCGATCACCACCACGACCGCAGACACCGCAGTGGCGGTCCAGAAATTCGTGATGAGGTAGGGCAGCGTGTGGCCGATGCCCCCGGCGATGGTCATCAGCCCGCACACCAGCCCGCGCAGGTACGGGGTGCCGCGGCCGGACAGCTTGCCGTCATCGGCCAGCGCCTCGGCGAAACCCATGGAAATGCCCGCGCCAAGTGAAGCCGCGAGGCCGACCAGGAAGGCGTTCCAGGAGTTGTGCGTGGCGAACGCCGCCGCGAACACCGGCGCCAGGGTGGAGACCGAGCCGTCCATCAGCCCGACCAGCCCCGGCTGCACGATCTGCAGGACGAAGCGGCGGCGGGCGTTATCGACCTCCTTGACGCGGCCCTCCGTCGGCGGCGTCTTGTCGTCGATCTCGTCGGCGGTCTGCTCGTGCGCCGCCTCGGCGATGGCTAGGTCGCCGAACAGGTTGCGGATCGAGGCGTCCGAGGTCTGGCTGGCGGCCTGGTGGTAGAACCGGCTGGCGTTGGCCTCCATCTGCCGCGCCTGCCGCCGCATCGCCTCGGCGCCGGGCAGCTTGACGATGCCGGACTTCACGATACCGGACGGCCGCTCCTGCATCATGCCGCGGATGTTCTCGGCGTCGACCTTGGGGATGGTCTCGCCGAACTTCTTCTGGAACAGCGCGATCAGCCGGTGGCGGTGCTCGGTCTCCTCCTGCGCCATGTCGACGAACATACGGGCGCTGTCCGGGTACTCGTCGCGCAGCGACTCGGCGAACTCGGTGTACGCGCGCGCGGCCTGCTCCTCGTTGCCGATGGCCAGGGCCAGCACCTCGGCGTCGCTCAAATCCTCGAATTTCCGCGGGCGGCGGCTCCAGCTGCCGGATTGCAGGTTCGTCGCACTCACCAGGGTGTTCTCCGAAAGACGGTTCAAAGGCTCGGTTCGGTCAAGGTTGCCCGCTGCCAGGGTCTCGGTCGAAAGTCGCTCCCATCTCGGCCGAGATCTCGCGCGCGATCTGCAGGACCGACGCGCCAAGCGGCGCGATGCGGCCATCGACGATCCGGGCCATCGGGCCAGAGGCCGACACCGCGGCCACCACGGTTCCGGTCTCGTCGAAGATTGGGGCCGAGACGCAGCGCAGGCCGACCGCGTGCTCCTCGTCGTCGATGAAGTAGCCGGCCGGACGCGCCTGTTCAAGGTCGGCGCGCAGCAGCGACGGCGCCACGATGGTCCGGGCGGTGAGACGCGGCATTCCCTGCCGGCGTAGGATGGTCGCGAACCGCTTGGCCGTGGCGCCCGACAGGATCGCCTTGCCGACCGCCGAGCAGTGCAGCGGCACCCGCGAGCCGGGCCGCGCGAACGCCCGTATCATCTGCCGGCACTCCACCTGGGCCAGGTACACCGCGCGGCCGTCGTCCTCGACGGCGAGGTTCACGGTCTCGCCGCTGTCCTCCATCAGGCGGCGCATGCGCGGCCTGGCGAGACCGGCCAGGCTGCGCGTCTTGGTGAACGCGCAGCCGGTGGCGAACGCCTGCACGCCCACCGACCACAGCCTGCCCTCGTGGTCGAACCTGACGTAGCGCTCCTGCTCCAGCGTGGTCAGCAGCCGGTGCGCCGTCGAGGGCGGCAGGCCGACCTGCAGCGCCAGTTCGGTCAGCGTGACGCCCTCGTCGGCGGACTCGGCGATGCGGTTGAGCAGCGCCAGGGCGCGCACCAGGGATTGCACCTGCTCGCTCCGCGCCGGCGGGCGGGCGGCGTCGATCCTGGAAGTGGCCGCCGGTCGTGTCGCCAACGCCATCGTTGCCTGGCCCGTGTCGTTTGGTGAACTCTAACTCTTTGGTCGCGCACGAGGAAAACAAGCCGTTTCCGGCATGTGGGAATGTCTCCTGCACCGCTATGCGAACTGCCACGTTAAGTGCGAAGAGAATGCGCTCCAGGGAGGGCGCTTTAGGGAGGCTGCAATGGCCAGGATGAAAGCGGTGGAGGCGGCTTTGCTCGTGCTGGAACGCGAGGGCGTGACGGCGACGTTCGGCGTGCCAGGCGCTGCGATCAACCCGTTCTATGCGGCGATGCGTAAGCTCGGCTCGATCCGCCACATCCTGGCGCGCCATGTCGAGGGCGCGTCGCACATGGCCGACGGCTACTCGCGCGCCATGCCGGGCAACATCGGCGTCTGCGTCGGCACCTCCGGCCCGGCCGGCACCGACATGATCACCGGCCTCTACACCGCGATGGCGGATTCCGTCCCGATCCTGTGCATCACCGGGCAGGCGCCGCGCGCCAAGCTGCACAAGGAGGATTTCCAGGCGGTCGACATCGAGACCATCGCCAAGGCGGTGACCAAGTGGGCGGTCTGCGTGCGCGAGCCGGCGCTGTTGCCGATGGTGTTCCAGCAGGCGTTCCACGTGATGCGCTCCGGCCGCCCCGGCCCGGTGCTGGTCGACATGCCGATCGACGTGCAGATGGCCGAGATCGAGTTCGACATCGACACCTACGAGCGGCTGCCCGTCTACAAGCCCGCCGCGTCGCGCAAGCAGGCGGAGAAAGCGATGGCGATGCTGAACGCCGCCGAGCGGCCGTTGATCGTGGCTGGCGGCGGCATCATCAACGCCGACGCCAGCGAGCTGCTGGTCGAGTTCGCCGAGCTGACCGGGGTGCCGGTGATCCCGACGCTGATGGGCTGGGGCATCATCCCCGACGACCACAGGCTGATGGCCGGCATGGTCGGGCTGCAGACCAGCCATCGCTACGGCAACGCCACGTTCCTGGACTCCGATTTCGTGTTCGGCATCGGCAACCGCTGGGCCAACCGCCACACCGGCTCGGTCGAGGTCTACACCCGCGGGCGCAAGTTCGTGCACGTCGACATCGAACCCACGCAGATCGGCCGGGTGTTCGGCCCCGATTTCGGCATCGTCTCGGACGCCGGCGCGGCGTTGCGGACGTTCATCGAGGTGGCGCGCGAGATGCGCGCGGCGGGCACGCTGCGCGACCGCTCCGACTGGGCCGCCGCCTGCCTGCACCGCAAGGAGAGCATGCTGCGCCGCAGCCATTTCGACGCGGTCCCGCTGAAGCCGCAGCGGGTCTACCAGGAGATGAACGAGATCCTCGACCGCGACACCTGCTACGTCACCACCATCGGCCTGTCGCAGATCGCCGGGGCGCAGTTCCTGCACGTCTACAAGCCGCGCAACTGGATCAACTGCGGCCAGGCCGGGCCGCTCGGCTGGACCTTGCCGGCGGCGTTGGGCGTGCGCGCCGCCGACCCCCACCGCAAGATCGTGGCGCTGTCCGGCGACTACGACTTCCAGTTCATGCTGGAGGAACTGGCGGTCGGCGCGCAGCACAAGCTGCCGTACCTGCATGTGGTGGTGAACAACTCCTACCTCGGCCTGATCCGGCAGTCGCAGCGCGGCTTCCAAATGGACTTCGAAGTCAGTCTGGCGTTCGACAACATCAACTCGGGACCGGATGGCGATGCGCCGGCGGGCTACGGCGTCGATCACGTCGCCGTCGCCGAGGGCCTCGGCTGCAAGGCGATCCGGGTGAAGAGCCCGAACGAGTTCAAGGACGCCTTCGCGCGCGCCGAGGCGCTGATGGTCGAGCACCAGGTTCCGGTGGTGCTGGAGTTCATCCTGGAGCGGGTGACCAACATCTCCATGGGCACCGAGGTCGACAGCGTCAACGAGTTCGAAGACATCGTGTGCCTCGACCCGTCGCTGTCGATCCGCAAGGGCCAGGACATGGCCGCCGTCGAGCCTGCCAAGCAGCTGGCGCCGGCCGGCTTGCGCTGACCGTCCCCCGACCTTGGAGAGAACCACATGAGCAACATCGGCTTCATCGGCCTCGGCATCATGGGCCGCCCCATGGCCGGCCACCTGATCGCCGGCGGCCACACGCTGTTCCTGCACGACCTGTCGCCGCTGCCGCAGGCGCTGCTCGACGAAGGCGCCACCGCCTGCGGCAGCGGCAGGGAGGTCGCGCAGAAGGCCGAGGTGATCATCACCATGGTGCCGGACACGCCGCACGTCGAGGCGGCGCTGTTCGGCAAGGACGGCGCGGCCGAGGGCCTGTCGGCCGGCAAGATCGTGGTCGACATGAGCAGCATCTCGCCGATGGCGACCAAGGAGTTCGCCAAGCGGATCAACGCGCTCGGCTGCGACTACCTCGACGCCCCGGTGTCCGGCGGCGATGTGGGCGCCAAGGCTGCCAGCCTCACTATCATGGTCGGCGGGCCGGAGAAGGCCTTCGCCACGGTGCGGCCGCTGTTCGAGTTGATGGGCAAGAACATCACCCTGGTGGGCGGCAACGGCGACGGCCAGACCACCAAGGTCGCCAACCAGATCATCGTGGCGCTGACCATCGAGGCGGTCGGCGAGGCTTTGCTGTTCGCCTCTAAAGCCGGTGCCGACCCGGCGCGGGTGCGGCAGGCGCTGATGGGCGGCTTCGCCAACTCCCGCATCCTCGAAGTCCACGGCGAGCGCATGGTCAAGCGCAACTTCGAGCCGGGCTTCCGCATCGAGCTGCACCAGAAGGATTTGAACCTGGCGTTGCAGGGCGCGCGGACGCTGGGCATCAGCCTGCCCAACACCGCCACCTGCCAGGAGCTGTTCAACGCCGCTGCGGCGGCTGGCGGCAAGGCGTGGGACCACTCCGGCATGGTGCGGGTGCTCGAACGGCTTGCCTGCCACGAGATCGGGCAGGCGGCGCCGCTCGCCGAGGCCGCCGAGTAGCCAATGGCCGAGCGCGCGCTGCTGCTGCGGATGTTCGAGGCGGCGGTGGACGCGGCGGCGGCCTCCGCGTGTGTGCCGCGGTCGCTGCCCGCGCCGCCGCCCGGCCGCACCGTGGTCATCGGCGCGGGCAAGGCGGCGGCGGCGATGGCGCACGCGGTCGCGGCGCACTGGCCCGCCGACCGGGCGCTGTCGGGGCTGGCCGTCACCCGCTACGGCCACGGCGTCGAACAACTGGAGCGCATCGAGGTAGTCGAGGCGAGCCATCCGGTGCCGGACGCGGCGGGCCAGGCGGCGGCTGCGCGCATCCTTGGCATGGTGCAAGGCCTTGGCGCGGGCGATCTGGTGCTGTGCCTGATATCCGGCGGCGGGTCGTCGCTGCTGGCGCTGCCGGCGGAGGGCATCGGGCTGGCCGACAAGCAGGCGGTTAACCGGGCGCTGCTGCGTAGCGGGGCCGGCATCCGCGACATGAACTGCGTCCGTAAGCACCTCTCCGCCATCAAGGGCGGCCGCCTCGCCGCCGCCGCCTTCCCCGCTCAGGTGGTAAGCCTGGTCATCTCCGACGTTCCCGGCGACGATCCCTCGGTGATCGCCTCCGGCCCGACGGTGCCGGATGCCAGCACCCTCGCCGAGGCCCGCGCGGTGTTGGCGCGCTACGGCATCGTGCCGCCGCCGGCGGTGCAGGCGCGGCTGCTGGACCCGGCGGCCGAGACGCCCAAGCCGGGCGACGCCGCGTTCGCGCGCAACCGCACCCTGGTGGTGGCGACGCCGCAGGGCTCGCTCGAAGCCGCCGCCGAAATCGCCAGCGCCGCCGGCGTGCTGCCGCTGATCCTCGGCGATGCGATCGAGGGCGAGGCCGCCGAAGTCGCCCGGGTGATGGCCGGGATCGCCCGGCAATGCGCTCTGCACGGGCAGCCGTCGCCGCCGCCCTGCGTGCTGATCTCCGGCGGCGAAACCACGGTGACGGTGCGCGGCCACGGCCGCGGCGGGCGCAACGCCGAGTTCCTGCTGGGATTAGCGGTGGCGCTCGACGGGCATCCTGGCATCCATGCCATCGCCTGCGACACCGACGGCATCGACGGCACCGAGGACAACGCCGGCGCGCTGCTGGCCCCGGACACCCTGGCGCGGGCCGCCGCCGCCGGTCTGGATGCACGGACGCGGCTGGCGGACAACGACGGCTACGGCTTCTTCAAGGCGTTGGGCGACCTCGTCGTCACTGGCCCGACCCGCACCAACGTCAACGATTTCCGGGCGATCCTGATCGCCGTGCCGTCTTAGGAGACTTTCGTGCAGACCAACTTCAGCCTGGCGCAGTTGGCCGACCCGGACGTCAAGGTGTCGGAAAAGATCCTGCGTTCGTGCGTGCATTGCGGCTTCTGCACCGCGACCTGCCCGACCTACGTGCTGCTCGGCGACGAACTGGACAGCCCGCGCGGGCGCATCTACCTCATCAAGGACATGCTGGAGAGCGGCCGCGCCGCCGATAGCACGGTGGTCAAGCACGTCGACCGCTGCCTGTCGTGCCTGTCGTGCATGAGCACCTGCCCGTCCGGCGTCGACTACATGCACCTGGTCGACCACGCCCGCCAGCACATCGAGCGCACCTACACGAGGCCGCTGCCGGAGCGGTTGCTGCGCCGTGTGCTGAACCTCGTGCTGCCGCGCCCGGCGCTGTTCCGCGCCTCGCTCTACGCGACGGTCCTGGCCCGCCCGTTGACGCGTTCGGTGGCGCGGCTGCTGCCGGCGCGGCTACGGGCGATGGTCGAACTGGCGCCGGCGCGGGTGCCGCCGGCCGCCGCCGGGGACCGCCCGCAGGTGTTCCCGGCCGAGGGCGCGAGGCGGGCGCGGGTGGCGCTGCTGACCGGCTGCGCCCAGCGCGTGCTGGCGCCGCAGATCAACGCCGCGACCATCCGCCTGCTGACCCGGCACGGCTGCGAGGTGGTGGTGGCTGCCGGCGCGGGCTGCTGCGGCGCGTTGACCCACCATCTCGGCGGCGACGCGCACGGCTACGCGCGCAACAACGTCGACGCCTGGACGCGCGAGATCGCCGGCGGCGGGCTGGACGCCATCGTCATCAACGCCTCGGGCTGCGGCACCAGCGTCAAGGATTACGGCTTCATGTTCCGCGACGACCCGGCCTACGCCGAGAAGGCGCGCGCGGTGTCGGCCATCACCTGCGACGTTACCGAGCTGATGAACCAACTCGGCCTGCAGGCGCCGACCCAGCCGACCGGGCAGCGCGTCGCCTACCACAGCGCCTGCTCGCTGCAACACGGCCAGCGGGTGCAGCGCGAGCCGAAGCGGCTGCTGGCGGCGGCCGGGTTCGAGGTCGTGGATGTGCCGGAAGGGCATTTGTGCTGCGGCTCGGCCGGCACCTACAACCTGTTGCAGCCGGAACTCGCCGGCCAGCTCCGGGACCGCAAGGTGGCCAACATTGCGCGCGTGACGCCGGACCTGGTGGCCGCCGGCAACATCGGCTGCATCACGCAGATCGCGTCGGGCATCGCCATCCCGGTGGTCCACACCGTCGAGCTGCTCGATTACGCGACCGGCGGGCCGCGGCCGAACAATATGCCGCCCTGACGCGTTACAGGCTTGGCGTGCCGCAATAAGAAAATCCGGGGAAACAATGTTCCATCAACTGCTGACGCCGATCGCCGGCAGCCTTCCGCTGTCGTTCCTGGTGGCCGCGCTGCCGATCGTCGTGGTCCTGGTCATGCTCGGCGTGCTGCGGCGTCCGGCCTGGCAGGCGTCGCTGGCCGGCCTGGTCGTCGCCTTGGCGGTGGCGGTGCTCGGGTGGCAGTTCCCGCTCGGCCTGGCGCTCGACAGCGCGGCGAACGGGGCGGCGTTCGCGCTGTGGCCGGTGATGTGGATCGTGTTCAACGCGCTGCTGCTCTACAACATCGCGGTCGTCTCGGGCCGCTTCGACGCCTTCCGCGACTGGATTTTGCAGCACCTGCCGAACGACCGCCGCATCGTGCTGGTGGTGATCGGGTTCTGCTTCGGCTGCCTGCTGGAAGGCATCTCCGGCTTCGGCACGCCGGTGGCGATCACCAGCGCGCTGCTGATCCTGGTCGGCTTCCCGCCGCTGGAGGCGCTGACCTTCACCCTGATCTTCAACACCGCCCCGGTGGCGTTCGGGGCGCTCGGCGCGCCGGTCACGGTACTCGGGCAGGTCACCGGACTGTCGCCGGTGACGCTTGGCCAGATGATCGGGCGGCAGCTGCCGTTCATGGCGATGCTGCTGCCGTTCTACGTCATGGCGCTCTATGGCGGCATGCGCTCGGTGCGGGCGCTGTGGCCGGTGTTGCTGGTGGCCGGCGGCAGCTTCGCGTTGGGGCAGTTCGTGTCGTCCAATTACCTCGACTATGCGTTGACCGACGTGCTGTCGTCGCTGACCGCGCTGATCGCGACGCTGCTGTTCCTGCGGGTGTGGTCGCCGGCGGCCGACCCGGCGTTCTCGGTGCAGGTGGTGGGGGCGCAGGCGGTCGGAGCCGAGGTGACGGCACGGTCGAACCTGGTGGGCCAGCGCGCGGTTCCCGGCTGGCAGGGCTGGCTGCCGTGGATCGTGGTGTCGGTGGTGGTGATCGTGTGGACCCACCTGAAGATAGCCACTTATGGCCAGCAGGCGATGCAATGGCCGGGCCTGCACAACCAGATTTCCATCACGCAATACCATGACAAGCCATATGCGGCGGTGTGGCTGTTCCAGCCGCTCGCCACAGGGACGGCGATCCTGCTCTCGGCGGTCGTCACCGCGGCGCTGGTCGGCGTCGGCCCCGGCCGCTTCGTGGAGTGCATCGGCAAGACCTGGCGGCAGAGCCGCATCGCCATCCTGACCGTGGCGTTGATCGTCGCCCTGGCCTTCCTGATGAACTACTCCGGGATGAACTACACGCTGGGCCTCGGCGTCTCCCAAACGGGCTACGTGTTCCCGCTGCTGTCGCCGTTCCTGGGCTGGGTGGCGGTGTTCCTGTCCGGCAGCGACACCTCCGGCAACGCGCTGTTCGGCAACCTGCAGGTCGTGGCAGCCAACCAGCTCGGCCTCAACCCGGTGCTGATCGCCGCCACCAACTCCTCGGGCGGCGTCATGGGCAAGATGATCTCGCCGCAGAACATCGCCACCGGCGTGTCGGTGACCAACCTCAAGGGCCAGGAAGGCCTGGTGTTCGCCCGTACCTTCAAGCACAGCATCGCGCTGACGGTGCTGCTCGGCGTGCTGGTGGCGGCGCAACAGTACCTGGTGCCCTGGATGATTCCCTTAGGGCATTGATGGGCGTCTAGAACTCCAGGCAGATCTTGCCGAAATGCGCGCCGCTGGCCTGGAAGCGGAAGGCGTCGGCGATCTGCTCCAGCGCGAAGCTGCGGTCGATCACCGGGCGGTATCCGGTGGCCTCGATCGCCCGCACCATGTCGACCTGTTCGCGCCGGCTGCCGACGATGATACCCTGTAGCCGCGCCTGCCTGGCCATCAGCGCCGCCGTCGGCACCTCGCCGCCGCGCCCGGTCAGCACGCCGATCAGCGAGATGCAGCCGCCGACGCGCACCGCCGCGATCGACTGCGGCAGCGTGCCGGGGCCGCCGACCTCGATCACGTGGTCCACCCCGCGCCCGCCGGTCCAGTCGCGCACCCGCACGCCCCAGTCCTCATGCCGCTTGTAGTTGACGGTGTGGTCGGCCCCGAGCGCCCGCACCCGCTCCAGCTTCTCGTCCGACGACGAGGTGGCGACCACCGAGGCTCCCATCAGCTTGGCGAATTGCAGCGCCACGATGGAGACGCCGCCGGTGCCCAGCACCAGCACGGTGTCGCCGGCCTTGACCCCGCCCTCCACCACCAAAGCGCGCCAGGCGGTCAGCCCGGCGGTGGTGAGGGTGGCGGCCTCGGCGTGGCTGAAGCCTTTCGGGGCCTGGGTGAAGGCGGTCGCGGCGACCGTCACCGCCTCCCGCGCGTAGCCGTCCACGCCGTCGCCCGGCACCGTCTTGAAGTTGCCGATGGTGGCCGGGCCGTCCTGCCAGGTCGGGAAGAAGCACGAGACGACGTGGTCGCCCGCCGCGAACTCGGTCGTCCCGGCGCCGACCGCCTCGACCACGCCCGCGCCGTCGGACATCGGGATGCGGCCGTCGGCCTGCCACCCATCCCGGCTGCAAACGCCATAGTCGTGGTAGTTCAGCGAGCTGGCGTGCAGCTGCACGCGGATTTCGCCGACGCCCGGCGCTGCGGCAGGGTCGATGTCGGCTACGGCCAGGTTGCCGAGGCCGCCCGGCGAGCGCAGTCGAATGGCTTTCATGGAAGCTCCGGCAAGGTGAAGGGCTGCGATACGCCGCGCTAGGTTACGTCGGAAAGGCTTTCTTCCTCATCGAGTATTCGCCTTACCCGGGCCGCCAGGCGCTCGATGGCCGGATCGGGCAGGCCCAGCGTACGCAGCCCGTCGCGAGTGCGGAACAGGTAGTCGGCGCAGCTGCCCAGCTCGCCGCGGGCGGTGGCAAGACGTCGCACCACCTCGTCCTCATCGAGCCAGCCGGCGAATTGCGGGCTGGCGGGGTCGATGGTGAAGGCGATGGCGTGGCCGAACCGCACGCCGTCGTCGCCGCGCGCCGCAACCCAGGTCGGCACGTAGCTGCCGGCCAGCATCTCCCGCCGCCACAGCAGCGCCAGTTCATCCAGCAGCCCGTCCGCCGCCACGCGCAGCGCCATGCCGGAGCACACGCCGCCCGGCAGCAGGCCTAGCAGCAGCCCGGGACAGGCGGCGGTGCCGCGCCCGGCGCGGGCGTTCAGGCAGAACGCGCGCTGCCAGCCCTCGATGTGGGCGTGCCGCTCCTCGGCCACGTGCACCGTCGGGTTCCAGATCAGCGAGCCGTAGCCGAACAGCCAGACCGGGCCGCCCGGCTCGGGATGCGCCGCCAGCGTGTCGCGCAGCGAGCTGTCGCGCTCGGCCTCGGTCAGCAGCCGCAGCCCGGGCGACGAGCGCGCCACCATCGCCGCCAAGCCGCCGGCCTGGAGCAGCTCGCGACTTAGCAGATGCATCTTTGGGGGCAGCGGCAACAAACGGGCTCAGGCGGCGGCGCGGCGGGCCAGCAGGTCGCGGGTCGGCTGCATGCCGACGTCGGCCGCGGGCTTGGGCCGCCACATCCGGTTCAGCATCCGCACCAGCCAGAACACCACCAGCGCCACAATCGGGAACTGCACTACGGCGTTGAGGAACAACCCGTGGTTCACGGTCACCGCGCCGGCCGCCTTGGCCGCCTCGAGCGTCGGTTGCGCCGCGCCTTTCAGCGTGACGAACATGTTGCTGAAATCGATGCCGCCCAGCAGCAAGCCGATGAGCGGGTTGAACAGGTCCTTGACCAGGCTGGAGACGATGCCGGTGAACGACGCGCCGATGATGACGCCGACCGCGAGGTCGACGGCGCTGCCGCGCATGATGAAGGCTTGGAACTCTTCGAGCCAGGCCGGACGGCAGGCGACTGTCGGCGTCAACATCGTCGACCCTCCGTGACACTGCGGTCACGGTGCGGAATCACTCCGTGGGTGTCAAGCAACTTCGGCGGGGTTGCAGCCCCGGCCCCGAGGCGGTTAGGCAGCGCCGGAGACGTAGGCGCGCAGGCTGTCGACCTCGTGCTCCTGCTGGCTGATGCGTGCCTTCACCACGTCGCCGATGCTGATGATGCCGGCCAGCGCGCCGCTGTCGTCGAGCACCGGGAGGTGGCGGAAGCGGCCCTCGGTCATCAGCTCCATCGCCTGCTGCTCGGTGGTGGCGAGCGTCGCCGTGCGGACCGTGCGGGTCATCAGGTCGCCCGCCGAAAGGTCCAGCGCCGCCGCGCCCTCGCGGGCGAACGCGTGCACGATGTCGCGCTCGCTGACGATGCCGAGCAGCTGGCCGGCCGGTCCCTGCACCAGCACCGCGCCGATGCGCCGGGCGCTGAGCTGGCGGATCAGGTCGGCGACGGCCAGCGACGGCGACACGGAGCAGATTTCATGCCCCTTCTGCTTCAGTATGGCGGCAACACTCATGGCGTCCTCCTGCTGATGGTGGACGGCCGGTGCCGGGTGTCGGGCGCAACCCTGCATCAGGGCAGCCCTGCATCGGGATCGGCCGTGCGACCGGAGGCCGGGTCTTGCGCCCGGTGAAAACCAGTTCGCCACGCGAACCTGCTCCCTTGCCAATCTGCAATGCAAGCGTCGCGAAGCGCCGTTCTGGGTTTTATGCGTGCTGCAGCGCCGTCGGTTGCTTGGACGCCGGATGCAGGCCGCGCCGGTTGGCCGGGAGCGGCGTCACGGCGGCGTGCCAGTAGCGGAGCATCGGCGCGGTCACGACCTCTAGCCGTTGCGGCCGCGGCACGTTGGGCAGCGTGATCGTGGCAAGCCCCGCGGTCCAGCGATGGCCCGGCTCCACATCGTGCCAGCCGAGCCCCAGCCGGCGGTCGTCCAAGGGCAGCTCCACGCCGTCGAGCAGGACGCGGCTGACCGCGACGCCCAGGCGTCGGCAGTCGCCGCTGCCCGCAAGCTGCTCCGCCGGCACCGCGGTCAGCGAGGCCAGGCGCAGCGCCGTGACGCCCGGCGGCACCGTCGCCACCAGGCTCGGGCCGTTCGGCGACACTTCGAGCCTTATGTTGAAGCCGCCCTGCGACGCCTCGATCCGCAGGCAAGGGTCGGCGCTGTCGCGGAAGCCGAGCAGGACGGCCCTGGCGCGCAGCCTGGCGCGCAACGGCTGCAGCGCCGGCGTGTCCTGCAGCCACGGCGCGCAGCGGCGGACCCCCGCCCGCGACGGTGCGAAGGAGGGTGCGAAGTCGGGGATAGCCATCACCACCTTGCCGGCGTCGGAGAAGCTGTCGCGGTTGCCGGCATCGACGTAGCTCTCGGCCGGCAGCCCCTCGGCCAACGCCACGTCGTGCGCCGGCAGCTCGAAATGATGGTAGCGCACGACCTCGCACGGCGGCTGCGTGATCGTCGCGCCGTTCAGCAGCGCGCCGGCGGGAACCAGCGCGCCGTCGACGAACAGCGCGTGCCCGGGCGAGACCAGCAGCTCGCGCACCGGCAGCCCGGTGCCGAATGCCCCGGCCGCGATACGCACCGGCCATACCTCGTGCGGCCGCGGGTGCGAGGCGCAGCGCACCTGCCGCCGGCCGGTCCAGACGATCGGCGCGTAGCCGCGGCCCAGCACGGTCCGTACCCGGTCGCCGCGCCGCAGCAACTCCACCGCGACCGGCCCGCGCTCGGTCGCGATGCGGGTTCCGGCGACGTAGCAGGCGGTGACGTTGGTGGAAGGGTCGTCATGGCCGAACCCGGTCGCGGCGGCGTGGCTGTCGCCGGCCTTGAGCGGCGTCGCGGAGAACAGGTAGTAGATGCCGCTGCCGTCTCGGAACAGGATTCCGCCGGGGAAATCGAACACCGCCGCCAGTTCCACGGTGAGGAAATCGTTCGCGCCGTTGTTCCAGGTGACGTGGGCGATGTCCCCTGCTCGCCCGATGACGCCAGTGAGGATCAGGTTGTCGGCCCCATAGACGCTGTTGACGACAACGTTACGATCAGTCACTGTAACGTCAATCGAGAAATAGCCGGTGTTGAACACCGTGCGGTCGAACACGTCCTGGTTGGCCACCCTGCACCCCTGCGTCGGATGCCGTAGGGTGAGCCGTCACGGTTACCCGACGGTTAAGCGAAAGTTCAGCACGGCTCCGCCACGAAACGGCGGGTCGGCTCCACGAACTCCTGCTGCGCCTCCACCAGCAAGATTTCGCGCGACTTGGCCGCCGCCGTGCGCGCCAGCAGGCCCCAGACCGCGCTGCCGGCGGCCTCCAGCGCGGCCGGGGCGCTGCCACGGCGCAGCCGGTGCAGCAGGAACAAGGCCGCGATGGCGTCGCCGGCGCCGTTCACCGCGACCGGCAGCAGGGGCGTACGCAACAGGTGGAATTCGCCGCCTTCGGCCGCCAGCAGGTCGAGCGAGCCGGCTGGCGTGCTGTCGGTCCGCAGGCTGGTGACCAGAACGGTGCGCGGGCCGAGCGCCTGCAACGCCGCCGCTGCCGCGCGGGCGTCGGCCAGCGTGGCGATGGCGCGGCCGGTCAGGTACTCCAGCTCGAACTGGTTCGGGGTGGCGATGTCGGCGGCCGGGATGGCGCGGTCGCGGATGAACTCGGGGATGTCTGGGCGCACGTAGACGCCGCGGCCGTCGTCGCCGATCACCGGGTCGCAGCAGTACAGCGCCGCCGGGTTGGCCGCGCGGACCCGCGCCGCCGCGTCGAGGATGGCGACGCCGATGCCGAAATCGCCCATGTAGCCGGACAGCACCGCGTCGCAGCGGGGCAGCACGCCGCGCGCCGCGATGCCGTCCATCAGCGCCGCCACCTGCGCGCCGGTGCCGACCTCGCCGGTCCAATCGCCGTAGCCGGTGTGGTTGGAGAACTGCACGGTGTTGATCGCCCACACCTCGGCGCCAAGGCGTTGCAGCGGGAAAGCGGCGGCGGCGTTGCCGACATGGCCGTAGCTGACCCAGGACTGGATCGAGATGATGTTCACCGCCCGAAGCTAGGCGGCGGCCCGCTTGCCGGTCAAACTGGCTGCCAGTTGTGCCGCTGGCCGGGTTGCGGCTACACAGCGCCTTCGCGCGGCCGGTCGGGATCGGCGGCGCCAGTCACGAGGGACATCGACCATGAAGTCGGGCATTCACCCAGACTACCACGACGTCAACATCATCATGACCGACGGCACCACGTTCAAGACGCGGTCGTGCATGGGCAAGCCCGGCGAGACGCTGCGGCTCGACATCGACCCGAAATCGCATCCGGCCTGGACCGGCGTGCAGCGGATGATGGACACCGGCGGCCAGGTGGCCAAGTTCAACAAGAAGTTCGCCGGGCTGGGCCTTAAGAAAACCGACTGAATTTGGCGCAGCGCGACGCCCGCCGCTTGAAGCCGGACGTCGCTTCGACCACCTACAGCATTGTTCGAGGCGCCATAACGGGCCTCGGGGACTGAGCCGGACCGGCCCACTGCGGGCGGTCCATGCAACCTTGCTGTTTCAGGAGGTCTTGCCACCATGACGACTCTCAACGTTTCTCCGCTGTTCCGCACCGCTATCGGTTTCGACCGGCTGACGCGCCTTATGGACGCCGCGGCTGCCACGCCCGACGTCACCTATCCCCCGTACAACATCGAGAAGACCGGCGACGACGCCTATCGCCTGACCATGGCGGTAGCCGGCTTCGGTCCCGACGACATCGAGCTGACGGTGAAAGAGAACGCGTTGTTCGTCACCGGCCGCGTCAGCCAAGGAGCCGACAAGGTCGAGGTGCTGTATCGTGGCATCGCCGGACGGGCGTTCGAGCGCAAGTTCACCCTTGCCGACCACATCGTCGTCGATGGCGCCGATTTGCAGAACGGCCTGTTGCACGTGGCGCTGAAGCGCGTGGTTCCGGAGTCGCTGAAGCCGCGCCGCATCGCGATTAGCGCCGCCGCGCCGCGCATCATCGCCGGCGAGCAGGCCAACGACGCCCAGCCGGCGGCAGGCTCGCAGGCGGCCTAACCAGCCAGCCTGAATTGGCGGAACGATGCTGAAGTGGGGGCCGGAGCGATCCGGCCCTCTTTTTGTAGTGGTGGTCAGTGTCGTCGCCATGAATTACTGGCAATCAGGCCGATGTTCCTTGACCGCGGCCTGAACGGAGGTCCATATCGAGTATCCCCGCCGCGCCCGCCAATCCCGACGGACCGTCCCGGGATTTAGCCGCGCTGCACGAAGGACTCTGACATGACACTGCCGCTGATGCCCAAGGCAACAGCCGTCTGGCTTATTGAGAAGACCGCCCTGACCTTCGCCCAGATAGCCGAGTTCTGCGGAATGCACCCGCTCGAAGTGCAGGCCATCGCCGACGGCGAGGTGGCGCAGGGCATCGTCGGCTACGACCCGGTCGCCAACATGCAGTTGGGCAAGGACGAGATCAAACGTTGCGAAGTGGATTCCACCCAGCACCTCAAGCTGCAGGCCTCGACCATCGTGCTGCCCAAGAAGCACCGCGGTGCCCGCTATACGCCAGTGGCCAAGCGCAACGACCGCCCGGACGGGATAGCCTTCCTATTGCGTAACTACCCGCAGCTGTCCGAGGCGCTGATCGGCAAGCTGATGGGCACCACCAAGGACACCATCCAGAAGGTGCGCGAGCGCAGCCACTGGAACTCGGCCAACATCAAGCCGCGCGACCCGGTAATCCTGGGCCTGTGCACGCAAACCGATCTCAACGCCGCCATCGCCCAGGCCAACGAGCGTCTGGTCCGCGAAGGTCAGGCAGTGCCGCAGCCGCCGGTGATCGAGGCTGTCGAGGCCGCCTGACAAGGCCGCCTGAAACGCTTGGGGGCGTCCGGCGTACGGACGCCCCTGACTTAGTGTGTCGCGCGCGATCTAGTTTGCGCGTATCCTCTCCATTTCTTCCTTCAATCGCAATTTTTCGAGCTTAAGCCGCGTCAGCGCCGAGCCGTCCGGCATTGGCCGGTGGTCCTCCTCGGAAATCCGGGTCTCCAGGCTGGCGTGGCGGGTTTGCAGGCTCTCGTAGCGGGATTGCAGGCTCATGAAACCTCCTGGTTGTCATTCCGCAGCTGCGGGGCCGACCGACCCCACCTGCCGACGGTACTCCCGAGCGGCCAGCCTATGCCACGCTAAAGTCACGTTAACTCGGCGTTGTGAGCGTCGTTGTGGACCTGTGCGGCAAGGCGATTCGTGGTAGGCGACCATTATGTCGAATGATCGTGACTCGCTTCTACGCAGGCTGCACGAGTTGCGTAGCGAGCATCGAGACCTGGATTCGGTGATCTTCCGCCTGTCGGAGCAGGGTCCGGTGGACCAGTTGCAGGTGGTTCGCCTCAAGAAACGCAAGCTGCTGCTGAAAGACGAGATCGCCTGGCTGGAATCGCACTTGATCCCGGACAGCATTGCTTGACGGTCGGCCTCGTGATGGGCAGCCAGTCGGACTGGGCGACCATGACCCACGCCGCCACCATGCTGGCCGAACTGGAGGTCGGGCACGAAGCCCGGATCGTGTCCGCCCATCGCACCCCCGACCGGCTGCGTGAGTATGCCAACGCAGCGCGCGGCCGTGGGCTTCGGGTGATCGTGGCCGGCGCTGGCGGGGCGGCGCATCTGCCCGGCATGTGCGCCGCGTGGACCAGCCTTCCGGTGCTCGGCGTGCCAATCGAGAGCCATGCGCTCAAGGGCATGGACTCGCTGCTCTCCATCGTCCAGATGCCGGCCGGCATCCCGGTCGGCACGCTGGCCATCGGCCGCGCCGGAGCAGTCAACGCGGCGCTGCTCGCGGCGGCGATCCTGGCGCTGTCGGACAAGGCGCTCGCGGCGCGCCTCGACGCTTGGCGCGCCGCCCAGACCGCGGCGGTGGCGCAAGCGCCCGCCGACGTTCCTATTTGAGCGGGTTCGTTTGAGCGAGGCGCTGCCGCTCGGCGCCACCATCGGCATCGTCGGTGGCGGCCAACTGGGCCGGATGGCGGCCATGGCGGCGGCCCGGCTCGGCTACCGCAGCCATATTCTCGCGGAAGAGCCCGACAGCCCGGCAGCCCTGGTCAGCGCCGGCGTGACGCTGGGCGCGTTCGAGGATGCCGACGCGCTGCGCCGGTTCGCCGCCGCCGTCGACGTGATCACCTTCGAGTTCGAGAACGTCAGCGCAGAGGGCCTCGACCTGCTGGCCTCGCTGCGCCCGGTGCGCCCCTCGCCGGCGGTGTTGCGCGTGAGCCAGGACCGGGTGATCGAAAAGGCTTTCCTGAACGGATGCGGCGTGCCGACGGCGCGCTGGCGGGCGGTTGGCAGCCGGGCGGAGCTGACGGCGGCGGCGGCGGAACTGGGATTGCCGGCAATCCTGAAGACCACGCGGCTGGGCTATGACGGGCATGGGCAGGCGCGGCTGGCGGACCCCGGCGACCTCGACCGGGCATGGGAAGCACTGTCGCCGAAGCCGCTGATCCTTGAGGCGGTGGTCGGTTTCGCGTGCGAGGTCAGCGTCGTGGCGGCGCGCGGCCTCGACGGGGCGGCCGTGACGTTCGACACCGTCGAGAACAGCCACCGCAACCACATCCTCGACCTCACCTACGCGCCCGCCCGCGTCGCCGGGCCGGTTGCCGCGGCCGCGCAGGCGCTGGCCCGTCGTGTCGCCGAGCAATTGAGCGTGGTCGGGCTGCTGGCGGTCGAGTTCTTCGTCGACGCCGACGGCGCGTTGCTGGCCAACGAGATTGCGCCGCGGCCGCACAATTCCGGGCACTGGACCATCGACGCCTGCCCCGCGAGCCAATTCGAGATGCACATCCGCGCCGTCGCCGGGCTGCCGCTGCCAGAGGCGCGCCGGCACAGCGACGCGGTGATGAAGAACTTGGTCGGTCCCGACGACGCGGCGCTGTGGCCGGCGGTGCTGGCGGCCCCGGGGCTGATCCCGCATCATTACGGCAAGGCCGAGGCCCGGCCCGGCCGCAAGATCGGCCATGTCACCCGGCTGTTCCCGCGCGGCGCGCTGCCCGGCGCGTTCGGCGTCGCCGACGCGTTGGGGCCGTTGGGAGGCATGACTTCACGGCGAGCGGGGAACCCGGACTGAGACTGCGGGGTTGCGTCTGCCTGTCCGCGTGTGGAGTTCCGCCGATGCCCGAGACGCCCGCCTCCATCGGCCGCCGCCCGTTGCTGCACGGGGCCGCCGCCGCCGTGGCGCTGCTGCCGCTCGGCTGCGCGCGGCCCGGTACGGACAACAAGCAGGCGGAGGCCGGCAAGTCGGGCCTGGAGCTGGTGGCGTCGTTTCCGCATCAAGCGACCGGCGTGGCCGTGGCCCCGAGCGGCCGTACCTTCGTCAACTTCCCGCGCTGGGAGGAGGACGTGGCGATCTCGGTGGCGGAGGTCGGATCGGGCGGCGCACTGACGCCATACCCGGACGCGGCGTGGAACTCCTACCGCAACGCGACGCCCAGCGCCGCGGCACGGCGCTTCGTGTGCGTGCAGGCGCTCACGGTCGATCCGCTGGGCAATCTGTGGGTGGTCGATCCGGCGGCCCCGGCGCTGGCCTTCGAGGTTCCCGACGGCCCGAAGCTGGTCCGCATCGACCTTGCCAGCAACCAAGTCAGCCGGGTCTACCCGTTCGACCGGACGGTGGCGCCGCAGGGCACCTACCTCAACGACATCCGCTTCACGCCGGACGGCCAGCGCGCCGTGCTCACCAACTCCGGGCAGCCGGGATCGCTGATCACGCTGGACGTCAGCTCCGGCCAGGCGCGCCGGGTACTCGACGGCCATCCCAGCACGCAGGTGCAGCCCAACGTGGCGGTGGTGGTCGACGGCCGCGACCTGCGGCGGCCGGACGGCGAGCCGCCGAAGTTCTCCGCCGACGGCCTGGCGATCGACGTCAAGGGCGAGTACGTCCACTGGCAGGCGACCACCGGTACGACGATGTACCGCATCCCCGTGGCGGCGCTGTTCGACAGCAGGATCACGCCCTCCGAGCTTGGCCGCATGGTCGAGGTGTTCGCGCAGACGTTCGTGGCGGACGGCTACTGGATGGCCCGCGACGGCACGCTATACGTGACCAGCTGCACCGACAACTCGGTCAAGCGCATGACGCCGGACCGGCAATTCGTCGTGGCGGCACAGGACTCGCGGCTGCTATGGCCCGACAGCATGGCGGAGGGCGCGGATGGCAGCTTGTACGTCACCGCCTCGCACATCCCGCAGATGAGGTCGTGGCAAGGTCCCGGGGTCGCCGAGACGCAGCTGTTCCGGTTCAAGCCGGCTTAGGAAACTCCGCTTGGACTAGGCCGCCGCCCGTGCGTCGCCTCTCGCCGTCTCCGCGTCCCGAACCGGCGGCAGGCCGAACATCCGGCCGTACTCCCGGGTGAACTGCGGCACGCTCTCGTAGCCGACCGCGAACGCCGCCCGGCTCGCCGACGCGCCCTGCGACATCATCAGCCGCCGCGCCTCGATCAAACGCAGCCGCTTCTGAAATTGCCGCGGCGAAAGAGAAGTCACGGCGTGGAAGTGGCGGTGGAACGAGGACGGGCTCATCCCGGCCACAGCCGCCAGGCGCTCGACCGGCAACTGCCGCACGAACTCGGCCCGAAGCACCGCGACCGCGCCGGCTTGCCGGACGACATCGGGCCGATGATCGCAAGCCTGCTGTCGGACGACAACCGCTGGGTCAACGCGCAGCGGATCGAGGTGTCCGGCGGCCAAAGCATCTAGGCTAGGAGCCGCTGAACCAGTTGTAGCCCTGGTCCTCCCAATAGCCGCCTGGATTGGTGTTGCTGACGAAGATCTCGCCGATGTGCTTGGGGTTCTTGAAGCCCAGTTTGGTCGGCACCCGCAGCTTCAGCGGAAAGCCGTACTTGGCCGGCAGCGGCGCGTTGCCGTAGTCGAGCGCCAGGATGGTCTGCGGGTGCAGCGCGGTCGGCATGTCGATGCTGGAATAGTAGCGGTCGGCGCAGGTGAAGCCGACGTACTTGGCAGTGAGGTCGGCCCCGACATGCTTGAGGAACACATGGAACGGCACGCCCGACCATTGGCCGATGGCGCTCCAACCCTCGACGCAGATGTGCCGGGTGATCTGGCCCTCCTGCGGCAATCCCCGCAGCTTCGCCAGGGTCCAGGGAGTCTTGTCGGCGATCATCCCCGACAGTTCGAGCTTGTAGTCGGCCTCGTCGATTTCGGGCGCGTCGTCGACCGGATAGAAGGCGTTGAACGGGAACGGGGTGGTGATGGCGCTGGCGGGATAGGTCGGCGCCAGGCGGTTCTGGTCGAACAGCAGCCCCTGCACCCGGTCGTTGAAGCGCGACATGGCCCACAGCACCTTGTCCACCGCGTCGCCGTCGGCCAGGTTGCAGCCGGTCAGCAGGGCCAGCGCCCCCAGCGACAGCCCCGAGCGCAGCAAACCGCGCCGCTGCAGGCGGATGATTTCGTCCCTGCGGTCGCTCGCGACCGGCGACCTCGGCGGTGGCAAAAGACTCATGACCGCATCTCGGCTTCGGTGGTCTCCACGCGCGCGCGCCCGGTGATCATGGCGACGAGCGTGGACGGCACCAGGATCACCAGCAGCAGGTGGATGGCGGTAAACGCCACGATGCCACCCATCGCCAGGAAATGGACGCGCCGCGACACCTCGTAGCCGCCGAGCAGGCTGGCCAGCGCCTGCAACTGAATGGGCTTCCACAGCGACAGCCCCGAGGCGACCGCTGCCACGCCGCACAGCAGCACCGCCACATACAGCAGCCGCTGCACCGCGTTGTAGGTGCCGAGCCGATGCTGCAATCGGAAAGTCAGCGCCTCGCGCAACGTGCGGACCACGCCACGCGGCGAGATCGGCAGGAAATCGCGCGCGAAATGGCGCGAGGCGAGGCCGTAGACGACGTAGATCGTGCCGTTGGCGACCAGCAGCCACATCGCCGCCAGGTGCCAGGCGATGGCGCCGCCGAGCCAGCCACCCAGCGTCATCCAGTTCGGGAACATGAAGCCGAACAGCGGCGAGGCGTCGTAAATCTTCCAGCCGCTCATCGCCATCATCACGATCGCCGCCGCGTTCAGCCAATGGGTGACGCGGACGATCGCCGGATGGATGACGGTCAGCCGAACCTTGCCGTCAGGTGGCGCGAGGGTGTGGCTCATGGTGCTCCAGATTACGTCAGGTGGGGCTTGCCGGATGTATTCGCCGGCAAGCCCCATTCGGTAACAGCTACATCGGAGGAACAACGCCGTCGACGCCCACCGCCACGGCGGCGGCCGCGGTGCCGGCCGGGTTGGCGAACACGATCACATGCGCGCCCGGCGTCAGCAGGCTGCGCTCGCCCGGCGCCATGGTCACGATCGGCACGTTGGCCGGCACCACGATCGTCTTCTGGCCGCCCTTGTAGGTGACCGTCATGGTGCGGCCGGTGGAGCCGGCCAGCTTGCCGACCGTGCCGTTGGTCATCGAGGTGTGCGGGGCGCTGTCCCACGGGTAGTTGCCCTCGCCCGAGCCGCGCAGGGACTGGTCGAACACCTGCACGTCCAGCGCCCGCAGCGTGCCGTCCGGCTGCGGCACCGCGGCCGAGCCGATGTAGCTGTTCGGCTTGATGTCGGCGATCTGGGCGTGGGTGATGGCGATGACCTTGGTGTCGCCGGCGAGCGCCATGGTCGCGGTGGCGCCGGCGCGGGTCTTCAAGGTGATCGAGTTGTCGCTCACCTGCTCGATGGTGCCGCGGGTGCGCGCCGGGGCGGCATAGGCTGCGCCTGCGAACAGCGAGACGGTCAGCGCCATGGCGGTGGCTGCACGATGAAGCTGCATTGCTTTGTCTCCTTTTGTGACGCGGCCTCGGTAGGGCGGCGGCGCGCCTCATGCAACTGACGTTAAGGTGGGGCCGGTCCGGCAACGGCAACCGGCCGTGGCAACACCGCGGCCAGCCGGGCGATGCAGGCCTCGAACGCCCCGAGGTCGCTCCAGCGGGCGGCGGGCGCGATGTTGGCGACCACCAGGCAGCCGCCCGAGGCAAGGATCGCGCCGTCGAGCATCAGGTTGTCGACGCAGCCGAACGCCTCGACCGCCATGCCGTCGGCGTCTCGCCCGACTGTCTTGGCCTTGGCGATGCCAACATGCGCCAGGGTGCGGGCGGTGAAGTCGGCGGCGACGTTGGTCCAGCCCGACACCGGACGGCCAAGGGCGCGCATGAAACCCAGCTCGAACACCGTGCCGGCGTCGGCGCTGGGGCCGCGGAACGGCGTCAGGTTGGCGACCAGCGCGTCGCAGCCGCGGATGTGCGCCTCGTTGCGGAGCGCGATGCGGCCGGCGGGCGGCAAGGCGGCCCAGGCCTCCGGCTCGTCGTCCTGCAAGGGGTCGAGCGGGAACACGCCGGCGATGTCGTGCCGCGCGCAGATTTCCTTGAGCCGCGCGCCGCGCGCCTCGGGATCGGGCAGGAACACGTCGGGGCCGGCCAGGTAGCAGCGCAGGAGTGGGCGAGTCATGCGGCGGTGGCGCGCAATGCGTCGGGGAGCGCCTCGGCGGTTCGCCGCAGCTCGGCCTCGACATTCTGCGCCAAGACCGCCGCGGCGGCGATGTCGCCCCGTTGCGCCGCCGCCAGCACACGGCGCATCCGGCGGTCGAGCGCCAGCAACCCGTAGGTCGCGGCCATCCCGGCCAGCGCGCGCGCCTGGCGCTCGACCGGCGGCGGCTCGGCGGCGGCCAGCGCCGCACGCAACGGCGGCAACCTTTGCGCGAATTCCTCCAGGCATTGCCCGACCAGCCCGGCCAGCGCCCCCGGCGACAGGCTCCGCTGCAAGTCGGCCAGCCGCCGCAGGTCGACCGGCGGATCGTCGAGGGGTGGACCATCGGGCGGCGCCGGGGACGCCGCCGCGGCCCATGCGGTGCGGCTGGTCGCCGCGAGCAGGTCGGCGGAGCTGACCGGCTTGCCGAGCAGCCCGTTCATGCCGGCTTCGGCGCAGCGCGCCTGGTCCTCGGCCGCGGTGGTGGCGGTCAGCGCCACGATCGGCACGTCGCGGGCCGGCGGCGGCAGCGCGCGGATCGCCCGCGCCGCCTCGTAGCCGCTCATGCCGGGCATCGCCAGGTCCATGAACACCAAGTCGTACGGCGCGGCCTGCGCCATGCGGACCGCCTCGGCGCCGGAGCCGGCGATGTCGACGCGATGGCCCTGCCGGCGCAGGATCGTGGTGGTGACCAGCTGGTTCGAGGGCACGTCCTCCACCAGCAGCACGCTGACCCGGCGGCGGCGGCGGCCAGCTTCGGCGACGACGGCATCGGCGGCATAGGGCACCGCCGCCTCCAGCGGCAGGGTCAGCCAGAACTCGTTGCCGCCCTCGGGCGACGGGCCAAGCCCGATCCGCCCCGCCATCAGCCGGGCCAGCCGTTCGCAGATGGCGAGGCCGAGGCCGGTGCCGGGCGTGCCGGCGTCGCGCGCGTGATCGTGATCCAGTCGCGCGAACGGCTGGAACAGCTGCCGCGCGTCCTGCTCGGGAATGCGCGGCCCGGGATCGCGGACGGCGAGCCGCAACTGCGGAACGCCCTGCGCCAGCGTGACGGCGACCCGGACGGTGACCACGCCGGGCACCGCGAACTTGGCCGCGTTGCTGACGAAGTTCATCATCACCTGGCGCAGACGGGCGCTGTCGGCGCGCAGGTGCGGCGGCACCTCGGGCGCCACGTCCAGCACGAGGCGCACGCCCCGCGCCGCCGCCTGGGTGCGGAACATGTCGGCGACGCCCGCGACCAACTGCCGGATGTCGAACGCCACCGGTCGCAACGTCAGCTGGCCGGCCTCCACCTGCGACAGCTCCAGGATGTCGTTGACCAAATCCAGCAGCGCGTCGCCGGCCTGGCGCGCGATGCTGGCCAGCCGGTGCTGCGGCGGCGCCAGGTCGGCCTGATCGAGCAGCGCCAGGCTGTTGACCAAGGCGTTCAGCGGGGTGCGTATCTCGTGGCTGACGGTGGCCACGAAGCGGGATTTCTGCTCGCTCGCCTGCTCGGCGATGCGCCTTGCCTCGGCCTGCGCCTGTTCGGCCCGCTGGCGGGCGGAAATGTCGGCGTCGAGCAGGATGACTCCGTCCGACATGCCGGCAAGCGTGCCCTTCAAGAGCGCGATCTTGGCCTGCGCCGCGCTCAGGGCCAGCTGGAGGTCGCGGCGGGTCAATGCGGCACGGACAAAGCTGGCATGGCGCGCTCCTTAAGCTTCTGGTCAGCTTGGGGTTCCCGGTCAGTATGGGCGCTGCGCCGCGGCCCACAACAGCGCCCGCGCGCTTGCCCATCCGGCGGTTTCGGTGTGTATCTCCGTTACAGCAGGCACGAGGTTTCCCATGGCCAAGATCAAGGTGAAGACGCCGGTCGTCGAGTTGGACGGCGACGAGATGACGCGGATCATCTGGGGCTTCATCAAGGACAAGCTGATCCTGCCGTACCTCGACGTCGACCTGAAGTACTACGACCTCGGCATCGAGTGCCGCGACCGGACCGACGACCAGGTGACGGTCGACGCGGCGCACGCGATCCGCCAGTACGGGGTTGGCGTGAAGTGCGCGACCATCACGCCCGACGAGGCGAGGGTCGCCGAGTTCGGCCTCAAGAAGATGTGGCGCAGCCCCAACGGCACCATCCGCAACATCCTCGACGGCACCATCTTCCGCGAGCCGATCATCTGCGCCAACGTCCCCCGGCTGGTGCCGCACTGGAGCAAGCCGATCGTCATCGGCCGCCACGCCTACGGCGACATCTACCGCGCCACCGAGCGCAAGATCCCCGGTCCCGGCCTGGTCACGCTGACCTACCAGCCGGCCGGCGGCGGCGCTCCCGAGGTCATGGACGTGCACGACTTCAAGGGTGCCGGCGTGGTGCTAGGCATGCACAACACCCGCGCCAGCATCGAGGGCTTCGCGCGGGCGTCGCTGAACTACGGGCTGCTGCGCCGCTACCCGGTCTACCTGTCGACCAAGAACACCATCCTCAAAGCCTATGACGGCATGTTCAAGGACGTGTTCCAGGAAATCTTCGACGCCGAGTTCAAGGCCGAGTTCGACCAGCACGGCCTCACCTACGAGCACCGGCTGATCGACGACATGGTGGCCAGCGCGTTGAAGTGGGACGGCGGCTACCTTTGGGCGTGCAAGAACTACGACGGCGACGTCGAGAGCGACATCGTGGCGCAGGGCTTCGGCAGCCTCGGCCTGATGACCAGCGTGCTGATGAGCCCGGACGGCAAGACGGTCGAGAGCGAGGCGGCGCACGGCACCGTGACGAGGCACTACCGCGAGCACCAGAAGGGCCGCGAAACCAGCACCAACCCGATCGCCTCGATTTTCGCCTGGACCCGCGGCCTGGCCTATCGCGGCCAGTTCGACGGAACGCCGGAGGTGACGCGGTTCGCCGAGACGCTGGAGCGGGTGTGCGTCGGGACGGTCGAGAGCGGGGCGATGACCAAGGACCTCGCGAGCCTGATCGGGCGCGAGCAGAAGGCGCTCAACACGCAGGACTTCCTGTCGCGCATCGACGACAACCTGCAAGCGGCGATGGCGGGGTGACAGCGGTGGCAGGCTGGCGGCAAGCGGCCTGGGCGGCAGCGGCGGTGGCTTCGCTGGCGTGCGGGCCGGCGCGGGCGCAGCTGGTGATCCGCGGCGGCGATGCCGGCGCGACGCATGACTGCGCCGGCGGCGACGCCCAGGTGGTCGGCAACGCCAGCCGCGTCGTCGTTGCCGGGTCGTGCCGCACGCTGGGGGTGTTCGGCTCCGGCAACGCCGTGGTGGTCGACTTGCGGCCGGACGCCGCCGTGCAGGTCACCGGCGACCGCAACCGCGTCGCCTACCGTCCCGCCTCCGGCGCGCCGAGCGTGGCGGTCACCGGCCACGGCAACGTGGTGCAGCCGGCCACTCCCGCCGAATTGGCCACGCTGCCGCCGCCGGGTCCGCTGGTGATCCCGGCCGGGGCGCTGTCGGGCAGCTTCGGCTGCGGCGGCCGCGACGTGGTCATCCACGCGAGCTACAGCCGCTACGAGCTGTTCGGCGGCTGCCGGTCGGTGACGGTCGACGGCACCTCCACCACGGTCCTGGCCGAACTGCTGCCGGGCGCCCCGCTCGCGGTCGGCGCGGCCGGAGTGGCGATCAACTACCTCCTGGTGGAGGACGGGCCGCCGCCGTCGGTGCGCGTCACCGTGCCGGGCGAGCGGGCGACGCACATCCAGCGCACCGGCGGCAGCCTGCTGCAGTTGCCGACGGTGCAGTTGCCGACGGTGCAGTCGCTCGCCGTGCGGTTGCCGACCGGGCGCGCGGCGCAATAGGCTCGCGTCGCAACAGGATGGAGGCTTCGTTCGATGGACCAGGAACCGATTGAGGGCTTGACGCAGTTCTCGATGAAGCGGCGCGGCTTCGTGATGACCGGGCTGATCACCGGCTTCACGCTCGCCACCGCGCGGGTCGAGGCGCAGGCGATCCACACCGACGCCGACGGCATCGAGGCCGGCCCGGTGCAGATCCCGGTCAAGGACGGCGCCCTGCCCGGCTACTCGGCGCGGCCGCAGGGCAGCGGGCCGTTCCCGACGGTGCTGGTGATCGAGGAGATCTTCGGCGTCCACGAATACATCAAGGACGTCTGCCGGCGCTTCGCCAAGCTGGGCTTCCTCGCGGTGGCGCCGGAGCTGTACGCGCGGCTCGGCGACCTGTCGAAGATGTCGGACGTGCAGCAGATCATCCGCGACGTCATCAGCAAGGCCCCGGACGCCACCGTGCTGTCCGACCTCGACGCCGCCTCACGCTGGGCGATTGCCAACCACGGCGACCCGGCGCGGCTCGCGGTCACCGGGTTCTGCCGCGGCGGGCGCGACACCTGGCTGTACGCCGCGCACAACCCCGACCTGAAGGCCGCGGTCGCCTGGTACGGGCCGGTCGCCGGCGGCGTCAGCGCCATCCAGCCGCATACCGCGGCGGATGTCGCGCCGACGCTGAAATGCCCGTTGCTCGGCCTGTACGGCGCCAAGGACGACAGCATCGACGTGAAAGCGGTGCAAGCCGCCGCGAGCGCCGCGCGGCAGGTCGGCAAGAAGGTCGAGATCGTGGTCTACCCCGACGCCGGCCATGGCTTTCACGCCGATTACCGCCCCAGCTACAACGCCGCGGATGCCGCTGATGGTTGGCAGAAGGCGCTGGCGTTCTTCCACGAGCACGGCGTGTAGCCGGGACACGTGTAGCCGGCCGGCGTCAATCGTCGCGGTGGACGCGCTCCATGCGCTCGTGCCGCTCCTGGGCTTCGATGGACATGGTGGCGATCGGGCGGGCGGCCAGCCGGCGCAGGCTGATCGGCTCGCCGGTGTCCTCGCAGAAGCCGTAGTTCCCGGCCTCGATCCGCAGCAGCGCCTGGTCTATCTTGGCGATCAGCTTGCGCGCCCGATCGCGGGTACGCAGCTCGAGCGCGCGGTCGGTCTCGACGCTGGCGCGGTCGGTGATGTCGGCCTCCATGATGCCGCCCTCCGACAGGCTGGCCAGGGTGCCGTCGGCCTCGCGCAGCAGGTCGCCGCGCCAGCGCAGCAGCCGGCCGCGGAAGAACTCGACCTGTTGCGGACTCATGAACTCCTCCTCGTCGGAGGGCAGGTAATCGGGTGGCAAAGTGACCATCATGCTGGCGTTCCTGCGTGGTGCTGTGGTCATCGAGTCGTCGAGGCACGCAACAATTGCTAGTCGCGCCGGGTTAATCCGGCGGGCTATAGCCATGCGGCGGCACTGCCACAAGAGACAACTCGGCGCTGGACCGGCGGGCGTGCTGCGCCAGCGCCACGCGCGCGCGCAGCGCCACGGCGGCGAGCGCCCCGCGCATCGCCAAGTCGTCGGCGAGCGGCGTCGCCGCGGCCAGCGCCGCCAGCCGGTGCAGCGCGGACGTCGCCTCGCCCGCCCCGTGGCCGCCGAGCAGGGCGCGTTGCAGGCTGGCCAGCTCGCGCAGCACCGCCTCGCCGTGGCGGCGCGCCGCACGGTCGCCGACGCTTGCATGGCCATCGGCCGCGCCCGACTGCTCCTGAACCGCCAACAGGCCGTCCAGCGCCGCCGTCTCCGGCGTTGCCGTCACTTCCGTGGCGGCGACGTCCGTCGGCAGGTGGAACGCGGCCCGCGCGCCCGCAGCGCGCGATCCGCGGCTTGGGGGAGCGACGCCGCCAGTCGACCGAATTGGAAACATGCCGCCCCGCTATCGTAAAGCCGCCATCATGGCGTGGCTTTGTTGACGTAACATTTACCAAAGCTGCCGCATAAGCGGGGCATGAGGATCATCTCCCTGCTGCTGGCCACCCTGACGGCCGCCTTCCTCGTGGCCGCGACGGCGCATGCCGAGGTGCGGATCAAGGACATCGTCGACATCGAGGGTGTGCGCGACAACCAGCTGGTCGGCTACGGCCTGGTGGTCGGGTTGCCCGGCACCGGCGACCAGCTCGACAGCTCGGTGTTCACCCGGGAGTCGCTGATCGGCATGCTGGAGCGGCTCGGCGTCAACACCCGCGACCAGGTGGCCAAGCTGAAGACCAAGAACGTGGCCGCGGTGATGGTCACCGCCACGCTGCCGGCGTTCGCGCGGCGCGGCGGGCGCATCGACGTCAGCGTCGCCTCGCTTGGCGACGCCTCCAACCTCAGCGGCGGCACGCTGCTGGTGACGCCGCTGCTGGGCGCCGACGGCAAGGTCTACGCGGTGGCGCAGGGCGCGCTGGTCACCGCCGCCATCGCCGCGCGCGGGGCCGCCAGCTCGGTCAGCCGCGGCGTCCCGACCTCGGCGCGGATCGCCGAGGGGGCCATTGTGGAGCGCGAGACCGCCTACCAGCTCGCCGGGCACGCCACCATGCGCCTTGGCCTGCGTAACCCCGACCTCACCACCGCGCGGCGGATCGCCGCGGCGGTCAACCAGGCGCTGGGCGCGCCGCTGGCCCGCGCCACCGACCCGCGCACGGTGAGCCTCGACCTTGGCGGGCGCGACCCGGTGGACACGCTGGCCAGCCTGGAGGATTTGCGGGTCGAGCCCGACACCGCCGCGGGGTGGTGATCGAGGAGGCCAGCGGCACCATCGTCATGGGCGCCGACGTGCGGGTGAGCACGGTGGCGATTGCCCAGGGCAACCTCACGATCCGCGTCACCGAGACGCCGCTGATAAGCCAGCCCGGCCCGCTTTCGGGAGGCGGCACGGCAGTCGTGCCCCGCACCGACATCCAGATCGACGACGGCCACACCAAGAAGCTCGGCATCCTGACCGGCGGCGCCACGCTGCGCGAGCTGGTCGCCAGCCTGAACGCGCTCGGCATCGGGCCGCGCGACATGATCAGCATCCTGCAGTCGATCAAGGCCGCCGGCGCGCTGCAAGCCGACCTGGTGGTGCGCTGATGTCGACGATCCCGAGTGCCGCGCCGCCGACCGCCGCCCAACTGGCCGACCCGCGCACCGCGAAGGCCTGGAAGGCGGCGCAGGACTTCGAGGCGACGACCCTGGGCCAGCTGCTCGGCCCGATGTTCGCGACCGTCTCGCCGGGCAACGGCTTCGGCGGCGGCGGCGACGCGGAGAACACCTGGCGGCCGATGATGACCCAGGAGCTGGCCAAGCAGATGGCCAGCCATGGCGGCCTTGGCCTGGCCGTGCCGGTGTTCCACCAGATGCTGCAAATGCAGGAGAAGGCCCATGGCACGCGCTGAGCGACAATCGCCGGGGGCCGTGTGGCTCGCCATGGCGGGGGCGCTGGCCGAGGCGCTGGAGGCGGAGAACCGGGCGCTGCTGGCGCTCGACCTGTCCGCGGTCGCGGCGACGCTGGCCGCCAAGCAGCAGGCGATGGCGGCCGCGACCGGCGTCGCGGGCAACATCAAGGCGCTCGCCCCGCACGAGCAGCCGGCGGCCCGCGCGCTGGGGGCCCGGCTGGTGGCCGCGGCCGACGAGAACCGCCGCCTGCTGGAGCGCGCCATGGCGGTGCAGCGGCGGGTGATCGCGCTGGTGGTGAAGGCCGCGCAGGCGAGCGGCCCGTCGGCCACGTCGCGCGCGCCGCGCTACGGCGTCGGCGGCACCATGCTGGCCGGCAACGCGGGCCCGATGGCGTTGTCCGCCCGCGCCTGACGCCCCCCGCCACGTCGTGCCGCCTACCAAGCTGTCCGGGCGCGTGTTAGTCCCGCGTCATGGGCGAGTTCGCGCAGCACACCGGAGACGTCGCGCCGCGAGCGTTCGCGATGCTGCCGCCGGCGCCGCTCGCCGCCCTGTCCGGCGGCCCGGCCTACGCGCGCGCCATCGTCGACCAACTGCGCCGCGATGGGCATGCGGTGTCCACGGTCGAGCTGGCGGGGCGTCATCCGCTGCCCGACGACGCGGCCCTGGAAGCGGCAGCGGTGGCTTGGCGAAGCTGCACGCCAGGCGTCGAAGCAATCATCGACGGCATGGGCCTGCCGGCGTTCGAGCCGCTGACGGACGCGCTGGTCAGTCACGGCGCGGCGGCGCTGGTGCATCACCCCACGGCGCTCGAAACCGGCGCGGACGCGGCGGTCCGCGACGCGCTGCGGGCAATCGAGCGGCGCATGCTGCCGCGGCTGCGGCGGGTGATCGTCACCGGCGACGACACCGCAGCCCGCCTCGCGGCCGAGTTCGGCGTGGTTCCGGAGCGCATCCGCGTGGTGACGCCGGGCACTCCGGAGGCGGCGCGCAGCGAGGGTCCGCAGCGCGCGGGCTGCGCCGTGCTCAGCGTCGGCACGCTGCTGCCGCGCAAGGGCCACGACGTGCTGCTGCGGGCGCTGGCGCGGCTGCCCGACCTCGACTGGACGCTGACCGTCGCCGGCGGCGCCCCGGATGCCGAGTACGCGCGAACGTTGCAGGCGCTGGCCAAGGATCTCGGCATCGCGGCACGGGTCCGCTTCGCGGGCGGGCTCGACGGGGCGGCGCTGGAGGCGGAGTGGGACCGTGCCGGGCTGTTCGCGCTGGCGACGCGTTACGAGGGTTACGGCATGGCCATCGCCGAGGCGCTGCGGCGCGGGCTGCCGGTGGCGGTGACTTCGGGCGGCGCGGCCGCGGCGCTGACGCCCGCCGCGGCGGGCGTGGTCGCGGCCCCGGGCGACGTCGTGGGACTGTCGAACGGCATGCGGCGCGTGGTGTTCGATGCGGGCCTGCGGCGTCGGATGGCGCAGGCCGCGTGGGTCGCCGGCGGCGCGCTGCCCGGCTGGCCGGAACAGGCGCGGCGGTTCGCGGCGGCACTTGAGTAAAACTGGGGATTTGTCATGGCGCTGCTGGGCTGCATTGCGGACGATTTCACCGGGGCGACCGACCTCGCGGCGATGCTGGCGACGCAGGGGATGCGTAGCGTGCAGCTGATCGGCGTGCCGCGCGACGGCGACGCGGTCCCGGACGCCGACGCCATCGTGGTGGCGCTGAAGTCGCGCACCGCGCCGGCGGCGGCGGCGGTCTCGGACAGCCTCGCGGCGCTGGCGTGGCTGCGCGAGGCCGGCTGCGCGCAGTTCTTCTTCAAGTATTGCTCGACCTTCGACAGCACCGATTCCGGCAACATCGGGCCGGTCGCCGACGCGCTGGTGCAGGCGCTCGACGCCGGGTTCGCGCTGGCCTGCCCGGCGTTCCCGGCGAACGGGCGCAGCGTGTTCCAGGGCCATTTGTTCGTAGGCTCCGCGCTGCTGAACGAGAGCGGGATGGAGCGCCACCCGCTGACGCCGATGACCGACGCCAACTTGGTGCGCGTGCTCGGGCGGCAGTCCGAGGGAAGCGTCGGGCTGGTCGGCTTCGCCACGGTGGAGCAGGGCGCCGCGGCCATCCGCGACGCCATGACGCGGCTCAAGGAACAGGGCCGTCGCTACGCCATCGTCGATGCGGCGACCGACGCGCACCTGCACGCGATCGGCGCGGCGGCGGCGGCGCATCCGTTGCTGACCGGCGGGTCCGGCGTGGCGATCGGCCTGGCCGAGAACTTCCGCAGCAGCGGCCGGCTGCAGGCGCGCGATGACGCCGAGGACCTGCCGGTGGTCGACGGCCACGCGGCGGCGCTGGCGGGGTCCTGCTCGCGCGCGACGCTGCTGCAAGTGGCCACCGCGCGGGCGCATATGCCGGTGCTGGAACTCGACCCGCTGGAGACTCCCGACGCGGCGGCGTTGACCGTGCAGGCGGCGGCCTGGCTGCACGGCCGGCTGTCCCGGACGCCGGTGCTGGTGGCGGCGTCGCAGCAGCCGGACCGGGTCGCGGCGTTACAGGAAAAACTGGGTCGCGAGGCGGCGGGGGCGCTGGTCGAGCAGGCGTTGTCCGACATCGCGGCGCATATGGTGGCGCAGGGCGTGCGCCGGCTGGTGGTGGCGGGCGGCGAGACGTCCGGCGCGGTGGTGACGCGGCTCGGCCTGCACCGCCTGCGGATCGGCCGCCAGATCGATCCCGGCGTGCCGTGGACGTTCGCCGAGGCACGCGACGCGACGCAGCCGGCGATGCTGCTGGCGCTGAAATCGGGCAATTTCGGCGCGGCGGACTTCTTCGCGAAGTCGTTCGCGCTGCTGGATGGGGTTTGAGCCAATGGACGAGGGCGACACCAGGCGTCTGCTGGCGGAGTTGGCCGCAAGCCTCTTTGCGCGCGGCTTCTCGGTGGGCAGCGCCGGCAACATCAGCGTGCGGCTGGATGACGGCTACCTGATGACCCCGACCAACTCCTGCCTTGGCCGGCTCGACCCGGCGCGCCTATCGCGGCTGGACTCCAAGTTCGCCCATGTCGGCGGCGATTCGCCGTCCAAGGAGGTGTTCATGCACCGTGCCTTCTACGCGGCGCGCGAGGATGCCGGGGCCGTGGTCCACCTGCACTCCACCATGGCGACCGCGGTGGCGTGCCTGCCCAACGCGGACCCGAACAACCCGATCCCGCCGCTGACCCCGTATTTCGTCATGCGGATCGGCCGCCGGATGCCGGTGGTGCCGTATCACCGACCCGGCGACGGCGCCATGGAGCCGGCGATCCAGCTTGCGGCGCAAGGCGCACGGGCGGTGCTGCTGGCCAATCACGGGCCGGTCGTGTGCGGACGCACGCTGGTCGACGCCGTGTACGCCGCCGAAGAACTCGAAGAAGCCGCCAAGTTGTTCATGCTGCTACGCTCGCAGCAGCCGCGGCTGCTGACGCCGCATCAGGTTGACGACCTGCTCCACGCTTTCGGCTGAGGGGGCGCTTTCGGCTGAGGCGGCGAAGTCGACGCATCGCAACGCCAAACCACCTCGCGGCAAGAAAACACCTCGCGGCAAGTCCGCCCGGCGTGGGCGACTTAGCTTTCGGGCTGCTCGCCGGCCGCCTGCGGCGGTCCGGCCTCGTGCGCCGACGCCGCTTCGGCTGCCATGGCCGGCTGCTTGCGGCGGCCACGGCCAGCGGGCGTCGGCGCGGCGTCGGCTTGCGGCGCGGCCGCAACCTTGCGCGCGGCGGCCGGGGTCTTGCGCGCGGCCGCTTCCGCGGCTTTCGGCGTGGCCTTGCTCGTTGCGGCCGCCTCGGCGCGGGCCGCGTTGCGCTTGGCGCTGGCTTTCGCCGCGGCGATCTTGGCGGCGGCCAGCTTGGCTACGGCAGAGATCGCCGGCGGGCGCTTGGCAGCCGATTTCGCAGTCGCCGTCTTGAGGTTCGTGGATTTTCCGACCGCCGCCTTGACGCCGGTCCGGGTGGCGGCTCCGGTTCCCGCAGCGGTTTTGCCCGTCGCCTTGGTCGCCGGCCTGCCCACGGTCTTGGCCGCCGCCTTGATGGCCGAAGCAGCGTTCTTGCCTGGCGCTTTCGCCGCGACCTTCGAGGTCTCCTTGCGCGCAGACGGCTTCGAGGCAAACGGCTTCGAGGTAGACGGCTTCGAGACGGGGCGGCCGGACATTCTACCCCCAGCCGAAGCCTTGGGAACGGCTTTGGCGGCAGCTGCGGCCGCGGCCTTGACGGGAGCCTTGGCCGGCGTCTTGGCAACGGATTTGCTGGCCTTCGCTGCAGGTTTCGCTGTTGCCGAAGCTGCCCGGAGGCCGGCGCCGCGGGGCGCCGGGCGAGCTGCCGCCGATTTGCCTGACGACGCACGCATCGCCATCGGTTGCGCTCTGCCGGTATCTATGCTGCGGGGCGTGGTGTCGTCGCTGGTCATGGATGAAAATTCCTTGAAAGGCGGTTTGCGTGCGGTGGAAGGGCAGAACGGCTCCGCGTCTGGTCCTGTTCCGCCGTTATCCGAAAAAGCCGCGCCGAAGCGCGGCCGCGTGCTGGGGTGTCGGGTCCGCCTGGCTTTCCATAGCATCGGGCCTGCAAAGTTTGCGGAGTGCCGCGTCCGCCGCGAGTTCCGGTCTGTCCGAGCCATGCGGCAAGCGCTACTCCATGCGAATCGTATCGATCGCCATCACCTCTTCGCTATCTGCTTCCCCGCTTCGTGATGTCAACAAAAAGCAATGGATCTCTTGTATTTATTGCAAACAAAGTGGCTATTTTGCGTATTGTGAACAGCGCGGAGCCTCACGTTGCGGCTTGTCGTGGCATCGGCACGGGATCATGTAGCAGACCACATGCGGCGGTGAACCAGGCGGCCCGAGCGATCCGCGCTTTCGAGCCGACATTGAAATCGAGGTGACGCGATGCCGGATACGCCACTCCCCAGCCAGCCTTCGCTCTCCGACGCCGAGGGCCTGCCGGATCGGCAGTCCACGACGGTGCGCTGGCAGCCCGACCGCGGCGTGCGCGCCGATGCCTGGCCGATGCCGCCGCTGCTGCTGGCGTTGGCGCGCGGCTTCGCCTGCCGCTGTCCCGCCTGCGGCCAGACCAAGCTGTTCCGCGGCTACCTGAAGGTGGTTCCGGAGTGCATGAACTGCGGCGCGCCGGTCGGGCTGGCGCGGGCCGACGACGCGCCGCCGTACTTCACCGTCTTCATCGTGGGCCACGTGGTGGTGGGCGGCCTGCTGTGGCTGGAGAACGCCAAGTCGCCGCCGCTCTGGGTCCATGCGGTGATCTGGCTGCCGTTGACGATCGTGATGTCGCTGGGGCTGCTGCGTCCGATCAAGGGTGCCACCGTTGGATTGATGCTCAAGCTCGGCATGCTTAAATCCGCCGACGATGCCTGATGCGTTGGCGGCCGCCCCGGCCCGGATCGGGCAGGTGACGGTCGCCGCCGAGCCGCTCCGCCCGCTCTCGCCACGCCACGAGGTCGAACGGGTGCAGGCCATCGCCGACCTGCGGAGCGAATTGGGTTTCGCGCCGTGCGACCTGCGTGTCGCGGCCAGCGCCCGCATCGTGCATGTGGAGATTGATCAGAGCCGCATGATGTTCGATTTGCGTCGCGAGGACGAGTCTTCGGTAGCGGCTCACATGCTGTCGGTCGGGCCGTTCCGCGCCGCGATCCGCGAGTACAACCTGATCGTCGACAGCCACGAGGCGGCCGTCATGGAGGGCAACGCCGAGCGCATCCAGGCGATCGACATGGGTCGGCGCGGGCTGCATGATTCCGGTAGCGCACTGGTCGCGGCACGGCTCGCCGGCAAGATTACGGTCGACCATGACGCGGCGCGGCGGCTGTTCACGCTGCTTTGCGTCCTGCAGCGGCGCGACTGATCGGGATGTCGGCATGAGGCCGGGACGCTTGCATGAGAATTGACGGGATGCCGTATCGCAGCGTGTGGGTCGACGCCGAGGATGGCTGGTCGGTCCGCATCTTCGACCAGACCCGCCTGCCATGGGCGCTCGACATCCTGCGGCTGACCGATGCGGCACAGGCGGCGCACGCCATCCGTGTCATGCAGGTGCGCGGCGCGCCGTTGATCGGCGCGGTGGCGGCCTACGGCGTGGCGCTGGCGGTGCGCGCCGATCCGTCCAGCGACGCCATGGAACGCGACTGCGCCATGCTGGCGGCGGCGCGCCCGACGGCGGTCAACCTTGCCTGGGCGGTCGAGCGGATGCTGACCGTGCTACGCAACGCCCGCGTCGCGGACCGTGCCGTCGTCGCCTACGCCGAGGCCGCCGCCATCGCCGACGAGGACGCAGCCCAGTGCGAGGCCATCGGCGAGCACGGCGCAGGGCTGATCGCCGACATCGCGAGCCGGCGTCCGGGACGCCCGGTGCAGGTGCTGACGCACTGCAACGCCGGCTGGCTCGCCACCGTCGACTGGGGCACCGCCTTGGCGCCGATCTACAAAGCGTTCGAGCGGGGCGTCGACCTGCATGTCTGGGTGGACGAGACGCGGCCGCGCAACCAGGGCGCCGCTTTGACGGCGTTCGAGCTGGGCGGTCACGGCGTCGCGCACACGGTGGTCGCCGACAACGCCGGCGGCCACCTGATGCAGCGCGGCGAGGTCGACCTGGTGATCGTCGGCACCGACCGGGTGACCCGCTCGGGCGACGTCGCCAACAAGATCGGCACCTACCTGAAAGCCCTTGCGGCGCACGACAACGGGGTGCCGTTCTGGGTGGCGACCCCGTCCACCACGCTCGACTGGCGGCTGCGCGACGGCGTGGCCGACATCCCGATCGAGGAGCGCGACGCCGACGAGGTGGCGACCGTCACCGGCCGCACCGCGGCGGGCGAGATCGCCACCGTGCGGGTGATCCCACAGGCCAGCGCCGCCGCCAACCCGGCGTTCGACGTGACGCCGAGCCGGCTGGTCACCGGCCTCATCACCGAGCGCGGCCGTTGCGAGGCGACCGAGGCCGAGCTGCTGGCACTGTTCCCGGAGCGGCGCTGACCGTCTTGCGCCGGTTGGGATTGTTGCTGGCCTCGCTGGCGGCGCTGTCCGCCTGCGCCACGCGCCGCCCACCCAGCGCGACTTTCGCCGGCGAGGTGCCGCACGTGCCCGACTTCGCCTCCCGCCCGTACGAGCCGTTCAGCCGGGCCGCGGCGGTGGCCATCGCGCTGCGCGAGTGGCGGCTGTTCGGCCAGCCGGTCGACGACGACCCACCCGGCGCCCGCCCGCCGCCGCTGACCGAGGACAAGGCGGAGCGGCGGCAGGGATTGTGGCAGCGGGTCGGCGAATACTGGTATCTCGGGCAGGACGCGAACCGGCCGGAGGCCAGGTGGACCGGCCTGCACAATGGCGACGGCAGCGTGTTCCCCGCCGACGAGGATGCCGACTACGCCTGGTCGGCGGCGTTCGTCAGCTACGTCATGCGAAGCGCCGGCGCCGCGGCACGGTTCCCCTACTCGCCCGCGCACCACACCTACATCGACCTGGCGCGCACCGGCGGCGCTGCCTGGGCGGTGGCCGCGCAAGCGCCCGAATCGTATGCGCCCGGCCTTGGCGACCTGATCTGCATGTCGCGGACGGCGCGCCCGCTGCGCTACGCCGACCTTCCCGCCGGCGTCTACCCGGCGCATTGCGACATCGTGGTCGGCGGCGCTCCTGGCCTACTCGACGTGCTGGGCGGCAACGTCGACGACGCGGTGACCATGAAGCACGTGCCGACCACCGCCTCGGGCCTGCTGGCGCAGCCGGACGGCAGCGTGGTCGACAGCCGCTATCCCTGGTTCACGGTGCTGAAGGTTTCCTATGACCGCTAACGCTGCTGCCAGGGCAGCCCTTCGGCCTTCCAACCCGCCACGGTGCCGCGATGGCCTTGCTCGTCCGGCGGCCCCTCGAAGCCGTCCGCGATGTTGTAGGCGTGCGGGAACCCGGCATCGATGGCCGCCGCCGCCGCCGCCATGCTGCGCGCGCCGCTGCGGCACAGGAAGTACAGGTGCATGTCGGGCGTGGCGCCGGCCCGCCGCAGCGCGTCCAGGAACGCCCCGTTGACCTGCATCGAGGGGAACGACTGCCAGGGGATCAGCACCGGCTGCTTGCCCGCCGCCGTCAGGTCGGGCAGGCCGACATAGCTCCACTCGGCGTCGGTGCGCACGTCGACGAGCTGCGCCTCGCGGTTGTCGTGCAGGGCTTGCAGGGCGGCGTTGGGACTGACGTTCTCGACCATGCGGCGCTCCAGCGGTTATGATGGCATACTCACCCGCGCCTTCGCACAGCCGACGCCCGGGCACAACTGGCGGAGTACCAAGCATGACCACCGATACCGTCTCGCCCACCCATTCGCCGACCGGCAGCCGCACGCCGCCGCACGCGACGGTGGCGCCTCCGGTGGCCGACGACCTCGCGGCGGCGATCGGCAACACGCCGCTGATCAAGCTGCGGCGGGCGTCGGAGGCGACCGGCTGCACCATCCTCGGCAAGGCCGAGTTCATGAATCCCGGCGGCTCGGTCAAGGACCGCGCGGCTCTCGCGATCATCCAGGACGCTGAGCGCCGCGGCCTGCTCAAGCCCGGCGGCGTCGTGGTGGAGGGCACCGCGGGCAACACCGGCATCGGCCTCACGCTGGTCGGCAACGCGCGCGGCTACCGCAGCGTGATCGTGGTGCCGGAGACCCAGAGCGCCGAGAAGATCGATTTCCTCCGCATGATCGGCGCCGATTTGCGGCTGGTTCCGGCCAAGCCGTTCCGCGATCCCGGCAACTACGTCCATGTCTCGCAGCGCCTCGCCGAGGAGATGGGCGCGGTGTGGGCCAACCAGTTCGACAACCAGGCCAACCGCGAGGGCCACCGCACCACCACCGGGCCGGAGATCTGGCACCAGACGGCTGGGCGGGTCGACGCCTTCACCTGCGCCTGCGGCACCGGCGGCACGCTCGCCGGCGTCTCGATGGCGTTGAAGCAGCGCAACCCCGAGGTCCGCATCGTGCTGGCCGACTGCGACGGCAGCGCGCTGTACGGCTGGGTCAAGTCGGGCGACATGACGATGGCCGGCAGCTCGGTCACCGAGGGCATCGGCCAGTCCCGCGTCCCGGCCAACTTCGAAGGGGTGGAGATCGACGACGCGGTGCGTGTCCCCGACGGCGAGGCGCTGGAGCAGGTCTACGACCTGTTGCAGCACGAGGGGCTGTCGGTCGGCGGCTCGGCCGGCATCAACGTCGCCGCGGCGATCCGTGTCGCGCGCCAGATGGGGCCGGGGCACACGGTCGTCACCATCCTGTGCGACAGCGGCGCGCGCTACCAGAGCAAGCTGTTCAACCCGGCGTTCCTGCGCGAGAAGGGCCTGCCGGCGCCGCCCTGGCTGGTCAAGCCGCGCGGCTGAAGCGGACGCCCGGCGCGCCACCGACTATCTTTTCAGTTTGGTCCAGACCCGATCCATCAGCTTGGTGGCGGCTTCGGAACAGGTTGGGGTGAAGACGATCTTGGTGGCGTCGGGCACCTTCAGCTCCGGCGCATCCTTCATCGCCGGGGCGTAGAAGGCCTCGCCGCCCGAGATCGCGCTGGCGTAATGGGTGTAGTTCGACGACATCGCGCTGTTTTCCGGCTTCAACATGAATTCCACGAACCGCTTGGCGTTGTCGGGGTCCTTGGCGCTGGTCGGCACCGCGATGTTGTCCATCCAGCCGACCACGCCTTCCTTGGGGAAGATGAACTTCACGTCGGGGTTGTTGGCGCGGGCGCGGGCGGCGTCGCCGTTCCACATTTCGTGGATCACCGTCTCGTTGGAGGCGAGCCGGTCGATGATGCCGTCGGAGTTGTACAGCTTGACGTCGGGAGCCTGGCGTTCCAGCAGCTCGGACACCTTCTTCATGTTGCCCGTATCGGTCTGGCACGGCGGCATACCGAGATATTCCTCCGCCAGGCTGATGACTTCGCTCGGCGAACCCAGCATGCCGACCTTGCCCTTGGCTGCGGCGGGCGGCTCGAACAGCACCTGCAGCGAGTCCGGCGCGTCCTTCACGAACCTGGTGTTGACGGCGAAGGCCGTGACGCCCCAGTCGTAGGGAACCGAGTAGACGTTGCCCTTGTCCCAGGTCGGGCTGCGCCACCGCGCCTCGATCTGGTCGTAGCCGGGGAGCTTGGCGGCGTCGATCTTCTGGATCAGGCCCTCTTTGGCGAAGATCGGCACGAAGTCGGACGACACCACGATGATGTCGTAGCCGGCCGATCCCGACTTCAGCTTGGCCAGCAGCGTCTCGTTGGAGTCGTAGGTGTCGAGCGTGACCTTGATCCCGGTCTCCTTCTCGAACTTGGCGATCACCTCGGGCGCGGTGTAGTCGGTCCAGTTGTAGATGAACAGGTTGCCGGCCGCCTGGGCGTGGCCGCCGGCTCCCATCGCCATCAGCACGGTGAAGGCGGAGACGCTGGACCTGAGAACGCGGCGCATCGAGAATCCTTTCAGTTGACGTGGCGGCGGTTGGCGAAGGCGAACGACAGCGCGACGGCGGCGACCGAGGCGACCAGCAGGATGGCGGCGGCGGCGTTGGCTTCGGGCGTGACACCCAGGCGCAGCATGCCGTAGAGGTACACCGGCAACGTCGTGGCGCCGGCCTGGGCCACCATCAGCGTGATGAGGAAGTCGTCGAGCGACACGACGAAGGCGAGCGTCGCCCCCGCCACCACGGCCGGCATCAGCAATGGCAGGGTCACGCGGCGGAACACCTCCCATTCGGTGGCGTAGAGGTCCCGCGCCACGTCCTCGACATCGCGGGGCATCTCGCGCAGGCGCGCCCGCATCGGCAGCAGGGCGAACGGGATGCAGAACACGGTGTGGGCCAGGATGACGTTGCCGAGGCCGGCGTGCAGCCCGATGGCCTCGAAGAAGATCAGCGTCGCGATCGCGGTCACGATCTCCGGTGCCACCAGCGGCATCGCGACCAGGGCTTCGCCGACGGCGCGCCCCGGGAAGAAGCGGCCACGCTCGAACGCCAGGGCGGCCGGGACCGAGAACAGCGTCGACGCCGGGGCCGCGACGGCGGCCACGATGACGCTGTTGAGGGCGGCGCGGCGCAGGTCGGCGTTGGAGAACGCCTTGGCGAACCACTGCGTGCTGAACCCGCTCCAGATCAGCGCCACGCGGTTGGCGTTGAACGCGTAGACGATGAGGACGATCAGCGGCGCGTACAGGAACGCCAGGGCCAGGAAGCTGAACACCCGGTATTCCGGCATGCGGCGCCAGTCGAAGCCTTGGGCGCTCAAGCCGGGAGGCTCATGCCGCAGCCCCGAACTTCGTGCGGCGGCGGGCGCCCCAGATCAGGGAACCCAGCACGAACGCCATGAGGATCATGGAGAGGGCCGCGCCGAACGACCAGTCGCGCCCGGTCGTGAACTGCTGCTGGATGAGGCTGCCGATCATCAGCTTCTTGCCGCCGCCGAGGATGTCGGGCTGCAGGAACGCCCCGAGCGCCGGCACGAACACCAGCAGGACGCCCGCCGCGACGCCGGGCCTGGCCAGCGGCCAGACGATCCGCCGCATGATGGCCCGGCGGTCGGCGTACAGGTCGTAGGCCGCCTCGATCATCCGAGGGTCGATCTTCTCCAGCGCGCCGTAGATCGGCAGCGTCATGAAGGGGAGGCTCGAATAGACCAGCCCGAGCAGGACGGCGCCGTCCGAGTACAGGAAGGTGATCGGCGACTTGATCAGGCCGCTCGCCTGCAGCGCCTGGTTGACGACGCCCTGCTCGCGCAGCAGCAGCACCCAGCAATAGGTGCGGATCAGCAGGTTGGTCCAGAACGGGATCGTCACCAGCAGCACGAGGATCTGGCGCAGGCGCACGGGGCGGGTCGCCATGTACCAGGCCAACGGCAGCGCGATGCCCACGCACAGCACCGTGCAAAGCACGGCCTGGATCAGCGAGCGGGCGAAAATCCCCGGATAGGTAACGTCGAACGCCACCACGTCGTCGAGGTCGCGGTCGAAGAAGAACCTGACGTAGGAGTCCGCCGTGAACGGGTGCTGCACGCCGCCGTACGGGCTGGGGCTCAAGAATGAGTAGAGCAGCGCGATGGCCATCGGCAGCAACATGAACAGCACGATGGTCAGCAACGCCGGGCCGGCCAGCAGCAACGCCCCGTCCCGCCTGCCCGGCGCCGCGGCCACGCCTCAGTCTTCCAGCGCCAGCAAGGCGTCGGGCGGGAAGCTGCACCGCACCGCCATGCCCGGCGCAAGGCCGGCCGGCAGGTCGTCCCGCTCGGCCTTGACCGCGAACCCGGCGTCGAGCGCCACCGAACAGGACGTCGTGGCCCCGCGATAGGTGATGTCGAGCACCTGCCCGGCCAGCCCAGGTTGGTTCGCATCGGCGGCAAGCGACACCACCACGCGCTCCGGCCGGATCGCCACGGAGACGCTTCCGGGGCGTCCGACGAGATCGCCCGGCAGGACGTTGGCCTCGCCAATGAAGTCGGCCACGAAGCGCGAGGTCGGGCGCTCGTAGATGTCCTGCGGCCGGCCGGCCTGGAGCACGTGGCCGTGATCCATGACGGCGATCCGGTCCGACATGGAAAGGGCTTCCTCCTGGTCGTGGGTTACCAGCACGAAGGTGATGCCGGTCTCCCGCTGAATCCGCTTCAGCTCCTCCTGCATGCCGCGCCGCAGCTTCAGGTCGAGCGCCGACAACGGCTCGTCGAGCAGCAGCAGCCGGGGTTGCGGGGCGAGCGCGCGGGCCAGGGCGATGCGCTGCTGCTGGCCGCCGGAAAGCTGGTTCGGGCGGCGCTTGGCCAGGGCCTTCAGGCGCACCAGGCGCAGCATGGCGGCGACGCGGTCGACGACCGCCTGGCCGCGATGCCCCAGGCGCTCCAGCCCGAACGCCACGTTCTGCTCGATGGTCATGTGCGGGAACAGCACGTACGATTGGAACACGGTGTTGACCGGCCGCTTGTTGGGCGGGTCGCCGGCGACGTCCTTGCCATCGAGCAGGATTATGCCGGAGGTCGGGTGCTCGAAGCCGGCGAGCAGGCGAAGCAGGGTGGTCTTGCCGCAGCCGGACGGCCCCAGCAGCGTGAAGAACTCGTTGGGCGCGATGGTCAAGGACACGTCGTCGAGTGCCGTGACGGCGCCGGCCCCAGCCCCGAAAACCTTGGTGACACGCTGGATCTCGACCAGCTTGGCTGAAGGCCCGGCGCTCGGCAGGCCGGCCGGCGCGACCGCTTCGGCCTGGCTGCGGCCGAGGCGCTTCATGCGCGTGTAGGCGCGCTCGCCCAAATGCCGTGTCTCGGGCCGCTGTTCAAGCGTCGTGGCCTGCATAGGCTCCGGAGCTTCCATTCCATCCGGACGAACTGGCCAGCAAGGATTGCACCGGCCACTGACTTGTGGCGCGTCGCCTGCGGGATGTGCTCCAGCCGCCTCTGCCATGCAGGTTCCGCTCCTTTCCGCGGCATCACACCACATGCTGCGCGCGGAGCAAGCACAGTTTGGCAGGTTGACCGAAAATCCGGCCCAACCTACGGTTTCTTAACCTCGCCCCCCGGCTTCGAGCGGCGATCCCTCCCAAAGGAATGGTCCATGGCTCCGACGCTCGAAACGCGCCCCGACGACGTGCTGACCCGGAGCATGCTGTATCCGTTCACGAATGCGAGCTACGCGGCCAAAAATCCGCCGCTGGTGATCGAGGGCGGCGAAGGCGTGCATGTCACCGACAGCAGCGGCAAGCGCTACATCGACGGCCAGGCCGGCCTGTGGAACGTCAACGTCGGCCACGGGCGCGAGGAGATCAAGCAGGCCATCCGCGAGCAACTCGACAAGCTCAGCTACTACTCGCTGTTCGGCGGCACCACGACGATGCCGTCGGTCAGGCTGGCCGAGCGGCTGTGCCGCATGACGGCGCCCGAAGGCATGGCGCAGGCGTTCTTCTCGTCCGGCGGCTCGGAGGCCGTCGAAGCCGCGTTCAAGCTGGCCCGGCAGTATTGGCGCCATGCCGGCGAGCCGACGCGCACGAAAGTCATCTCGCTCAAGCGCGCCTATCATGGGGTGACACTCGGTGCCCTGTCGGCCAACGGCGCCGCCGCCTACCGCGAGCATTTCGAGCCATTGATGCCCGGCTTCATCCAGGTCGAGACGCCGCACGTCTACCGCAACCCGTTCACGGCCGACCCGGAAGCGCTGGGCAGGCTCTGCGCCGAGTTGCTGGAGCGCGAGATCGTCTACCAGAACCCGAAAACCGTGGCCGCCTTCATTGCCGAGCCAGTGCAGGGCGCCGGCGGGGTGATCGTGCCGCCGGCCAATTTCTGGCCGCTGGTGCGCGACGTTTGCGACCGGCACGGCGTGCTGCTCATCTCCGACGAGGTCGTGACCGGCTTCGGCCGCATGGGCTGCATGCTGGGCTGCCGCCACTGGGGCGTGGCGCCCGACATCATGGTCTTCGCCAAGGGCATCAACAGCGGCTACGTGCCGCTCGGCGCCACGATGATGAACAGCCGGGTGTCCGACGCGTTCCACACGGCGGACGAGGACGAGTTCACCATGGCGGCGTTCTGGCACGGCAACACCTATGCCGGGCATCCCCTCGCCTGCGCGGCGGCCCTGGCCAACCTCGACATCGTGGAGCGGGAAGGACTCGACCGCAACGCCGGCGAGGTCGGGGCGCACATGCTGGCCCGCTTCAGGAATGTGCAGGCGCGCCATCCGAACATGGGCGACGTGCGCGGCCTCGGGCTGATGATCGGCATCGAACTCGTGCGCGACCCCAAGACCAAGGAGGCTTTCGCGCTTTCGGCCGGCTTCGGAACCCGCGTCGCCAGGCTCTGCCAGGAGCAAGGCGTGCTGCTACGCAATCTCGCCGACACGTTCATCATCTCGCCGCCGCTCGTGCTGACGAAGGCGCAGGCCGACACGGTGGTCGACGTGTTCGAGGATGCGATCACGGCTGTCGAGCACGGTTGGTCGGAGACGCCGGCAGGCGCGCTCGACCGGGGAGCGAGCGCCGCCGGGCTTAAAGGTTTTCCCGAACCTTTTGGATAGCGGCTCAGTCATCTTCTTCGGAATGGCTGGTCAGGCCTTTGGTTTTACAGGCTCGCCCTTGTCCACATACTCCGCCGGCGCACCTGGTTTGTGGCTCGCATCCTTGCTGTGTCCGCCCACGCCACGGGCGGCGTCGTTGCTGCCGGTCTTGGGATTGGTTGCGCTTGGAGTTCCAGCCGATTCCGGCGTTTCGTTTTCAGGCATGGCGTCCTCCTGCTTGTTCGGCACGGAACGCGCCAGCCCGGCGGCGGTTCAGCGGGCGGTCGTTGCGTAGCGGCCTGCCACGACTTTGCTCTTTCGCATGTGGAATGCGAACAGGTGATATCCTGCATCTTGTTTGGGTCAGGACAGACGCAATCGGAGACTCATAGACCTTGGTTAAGTTGCCCTGGCAGCGCGCAACGCCCCGCGTGTCGGTCGTCGTGCCGCTCTACAACCATGCCGGCTACATCGCCGAGGCCGTGGCGAGCATCCTGGCGCAGGGCCGCCTGGTGCATGAAATCGTCGTTCTGGACGACGGTTCGACCGACGGCTCCGCAGTCGTCATGCAGGGCCTCGCGCGACAGGACCCGCGCCTGCGTTTCGAACGGCAGGCGAACCGCGGCGCCCATGCCGCCATCAACGCCGCCGTGGCGCTTTGCAGCGGCGAGCTGGTGGCCATCCTCAATTCCGACGATGCCTGGCTGCCCGGCCGGCTTGCGGCACTTGTCGCCGCCCTCGACGCCGATCCCACGGCCGGCATGGCAAGTTCCGGCCTGCGTTTCATGGACGGCAAGGGAGCGGAGATCGAGAATGCTTGGTACGAGGCGGCGCTGGGGTTCCATCTTGCCGGCGCGGAGCTTGGCGTGGCCTTGCTGAACGGCAACTTCGTGATGACCACCTCCAACCTGCTGATCCGCCGCGAGGCGCTGGCCGCGGTCGGCCCGTTCGCGGCGCTGCGCTACGTGCATGACCTCGACTGGCTGTTGCGGGCACTCGCCTTGGGGCAGCGTCTTGCCCTGGTCAAGACGCCGCTGCTGCGCTACCGCATCCACGCGAGCAACACGATTGCCGAGGACCACGCCGGCGTGCGCGCCGAATGGGCGATTGCCGCAGCCGCCTACCTGGCTTTGCTGTGGCACCGGCCGCACGCGCCGCCAATCGACTGGGACCACGCCGGCGCGGCGCAGGCGGTGTTGCGCCGGCACGAACTCGACCGGGCCGCGACGCTCTGCATGGCCTATCTTCGCCGCGGCGGAGTCTTCGGCCTCGACCGCAGCGAGCTGCTTGGCGACGAGGCGTTTCGGGCGCGTGTGAAAGGCTGGGTTTGATGCGTGTCCTGGTGCTCAGCAACCTGTATCCGCCCAACGTCGTCGGGGGCTACGAGCGGCTCTGCTTCGAGGTGACGTCGGCCCTCGCCGCGTCCGGCCACCAGATGACGGTGCTGACCTCGCGCCATGGCGGGAAGGTCGCCGACTATGCCGGCCAGCGTGTGCTGCGGGAACTCGACCTGTTGGCCGAGGCCGACATCTACACCCCGTTCGCCGGCACGCCGGAGGACCGCGCGGCCATCAACCAGGCCAACCTGGCAACCCTCGACCGGGTGCTGGCCGAGGGGCGCCCGGACGTGGTGTTCGCCTGGAACCTGTTCTTCCTCGACGCGAGCCTGCTGCGGGCGCTGGAACAGGGCGCTACCCGCACTGTGCTCATGCTGACCGACAATTGGCTGCTGGTGATGCGAAACCCGGTGTTCGTGAGCGAGTATTTCCGCGACGTGGTGCATGGCGAGCGGACCTCCGTGCCGCAACCGCCGACGCCTTCGCTCTGGCAACGCGCGAGGCGCTGGTTGAGCGCCGGCGACAGTAGGCCGGCAAACCGGCTTGAGGCGATCTTCGGCGCCAACTTCGTGCGCGACCTCTACGCCGCGGGCGGCAGCCGCTTCGCCCGTCACAAGGTCATCCACAATGGCGTCCGCCAGGGCGACTATGCGGGCGACTATGCGGGCGCGCCGCGGATGGACCGCTCGCGGCTGGTCGAGCCCGGCACGCTGCGGCTGCTGTTCGCCGGCCGGTTGGTCGACCTGAAAGGGGCGCACACCGCTGTCGCCGCCTTGAAACTGCTCGATCCGGCGGCGCTCGGCGTCTCGCGCGTGCTGCTGACGCTGCTCGGCGACGCCCAGGATGCCGCCTACATGGTTCAGTTGCGGGCGGCCATCGCGGCGAGTGGCCGGGAGGCCGACATCGCGTTGCGCCCCAGCGTTGCCGAGGCGGCGTTGCCGGCGCTGTTCGACGGGCATGACATCTACCTGTTTCCTTCGCTGTACGAGCCGTTCTCGTTGACCTTGATCCACGCGCTGGCGCTGGGCATTCCGACGATAGCCACGGCCATCGGCGGCAATGTCGAGATCGTCCAGGACGGCGAGAGCGGGCTGCTGTTCGCCAAGGACGACGCGGCGGCGCTTGCCGGCGCCATTGCACGGCTTGCGGGCGACGGCACGCTGCGGGTGCGCCTCGCCGAGGGGGGGCGCCGCTCGGCGCAGCGCTTCACGTTCGAGCGCATGGTCGGGGAAATGGCCGATTTCCTGTCGCAACGCCGGTGAGCGGCGGGAGCCGGCAGACGCTGGACGGCGTCTCCTGCCTGGTGCTCGGCGCCGGCGGCTTCATCGGCGGCCATCTCTGCCAGGCGCTGGTGCGGGCCGGCGCTCGCGTGCATGGCTTTGGCCGCCGCCCCGCCTTCCCCGACGCGCTGCCGCCGATGCGTTTCACCCCGGGCGAGTTCATCGACCGCGCCGCCCTCGAGGTCGCGGTGGGCGACGCCGAGATCGTGTTCCACCTGCTTGGAGGCATCAATCCGGAGGTCTCGAACAAGGACCCGATTGCCGACCTGCAGGGCAACACGGCGGCCTCGGTGCAGCTGCTCGAACTCTGTCGTGCCGCCGGCGTGCGCCGGATCGTGTTCGCGTCGTCCGGCGGCACGGTCTACGGCGTGCCGGCCGCGGTGCCGATCGACGAGACGGCGGCGACGGACCCGATCTCCGCCTACGGCATCAACAAGCTGATGGTCGAGAAATACCTGCAGCTGTACGCCTACCTTGGCGGGTCGCGGGCGCTGAGCCTGCGCGTCGCCAACCCGTACGGCCCGTTCCAAAGCCCGTTCCGCCGTCAAGGCCTGATCGCGGCGCTGATCGAGACCGTGCTGGCCGGCCGCCCGGTGGAAGTCTGGGGCGACGGCCAGGTGGTGCGCGACTTCCTTTATGTGGAGGATTTGGCGGAGGCGATGCTGGCGGCGAGCCTCTACGAGGGGCCGGAGACGGTGCTGAACGTCGGCTCCGGCGTCGGCCGCTCGGTGCTCGATGCGACCGCCTCGATCTGCGACATCCTCGGTCGGCCGCCTGCGACCGTGATCCACAAGCCCGCCCGGCAGGCCGACGTGCCGGCCAACGTGCTGAACGTCGCGCGCATCGAGCGGGCGTTCGGATGGTCGGTGCGGACCGACTGGACAGTGGGCGTGCGGCGCACCGCCGCCTGGATCGCGCGCACCTATCGGCCGGGCGCCTGAGCATCCGATTGTGTCTGGTCAGCGTCGATTGCGACCCTTAAACAACCATTGCATCATGCGCCCGCTCACCCTACCACCAGGTTTTCCGTTTCCCGGCATGGTGCGGGCCGTCTCCGATGGCGACACCATGCATGACGGCCGCGACGAGCATTACTTAGCGGTCGGGCTTTCGGCGCTTGCCTGCATCTCGGACGCGATGGCTGGTCGCCAGCCGCGCCGCATCCTCGACTTGCCGAGCGGCTTTGGCCGGGTCACCCGGCTGTTGCGGGCGCAGTACCCCCGCGCCGCAATCACCGTCTGCGACCTCGACCGGCCCGGCGTGGACTTCGCCGCGGCCCAGTTCGACGCGCGGCCGGCGTACTCGGTCGAGGATTTCACGACGTTGGCGCTGGGGGAGACATACGACCTCGTTTGGGTCGGCTCCCTCGTCACGCATCTGAACGAACGCCAGGTCAGGGCATTCATGGCCGCCATGGCCCGCCACATGCGGCCGGGCGGCGTCTTGGTCGCGAGCGCGCATGGCCCGGGCATTGCCGACGCGCTGCACGATTGGGGCTACGGGCTGGAGCCGAGCGCCGTCGCCGGGCTGCTCGACGACTACGGCGGCGTCGGCTACGGCCATCGCGGCTATGGCGGCGGCGATGGCTACGGCATCTCGATCACCGATGCGCTGTGGTGGCAAGAAGCCACTGCGACCGGGCCTTTTCGGCTTGCCGCCCACCTTCCGAAAGCCTGGGACGAACATCAGGACATCGTGGTCCTGCGGCGTGGCATCGGCTTGCCGCGATGGATGGCCAAGTTCGCGAAGCAGCGTGGCGGGCAGCCCCCAGACACCGCCGCAATGGCGCTTCGCGAGCAAACGTCACGCTGCGACGCCAGCCTGCGCTCGTTCGATGCCGCATTCTACCTTGCCGACAATCCGGATGTGGCGTTGGCGATTGCCGACGGCCACTACGCCTCGGCTTTCCAGCATTACTGGCGGCGCGGCCGTTTCGAGGACCGGCTGCCTCACGCGCCAGCCGCCACCCTGGCTGCCGCCGGAGCCGCGTGCGCCCTCACATGACCCCGAACGACATCTCGGACGCCGAAGTGATAGGCGGTTCAGGCGGTTTTGCGACGGCTTTCGAGCATGTCGCGCCTGCTGCGACGCAGGCCGACATCGGCGGCGCGCCAACCGCCGAACAGTTCGAGCAATTCGCCATGGCGCAGGCGCGACGCGACCGGGCCAAGCTCGTTGCCGCACAGGCGGAGATCGCGGCGCTCGAGGCCCGGGTCGAGGCGCTGGAGCGCAGTCCTTCGCGGCGCGCGCTGGAGCCGGCCCGGCGTGCCTTCAAGCTGGCGCGGCGTCTGCTCGTCCAGCCGCGCGTCGCAGCGCCCGACGTGCAATTCTCGCCCGCGCCGGGCGGCGGTTCGCGGGGCCTGGCGCTGGTCATCGACCATAACTGGCCGCAGCCCGACCACGACTCTGGATCGATCGATATCGTCAACCTCGTGCAGGCGCTGGATCGTCTCGGGTTCCAGGCGATGCTGGCGGCCTCCGAGCAGCACGCCGGCAGGCAACCCGCGCGTGACCGGCTCGTTGCCGAGGGGTTGCGCTGCCTCGGTCCGGACGACGCCGCTTCGGTGGCGGAGTTCATCGCGAAACGAGGTTCCGTCCTGGCGCTCGCCGTCATGTGCCGGGTGTACTGCGGGGGCGAGTTCCTGGAGCAGCTGCAACGCCATGCCCGGCAGGCGCGCCTGGTGTTCAACTCCATCGACCTCAACTTCCTGCGCGAGGAGCGCCGCGCGCTGGCGCTGAACGACGCCGCCCTGCTGGCGGTCACGCGGCGGCTCCGGGACCGGGAGGAGCACGTCATCCGCAGCAGCGACGTGACGCTCGTGGTCTCGCAGGCGGAGTGGCAGCTGCTGGCGGCGACGATGCCGGACATCTCGGCCGCCTGCATGCCGCTGGCTCGCAAAAGTCGGCCGCCGAACGCAGGTTTCGGCCAACGCTCCGGCATCGGGTTCATCGGCGGCTTCGCCCATGGGCCGAATGTCGATGCGGTGCGCTATTTCCTGGCGGAGATCTGGCCGCTGGTGCGACGCGCGCTGCCAGGCTGCGAGTTCAGCATCGTGGGCGCCGACGCTCCGGAGGACCTTGCCGGGGATGCAGGCGGGGTCCACGTCCTTGGCCACCAAGCCGATGCCGGACCCTGGTTCGACGGGCTCCGCCTCACCGTCGCCCCGTTGCGCTACGGCGCAGGCGCCAAGGGCAAGGTCGCGTCAAGCCTGGCCAGCGCCGTGCCCTGCGTGGTCACCGGCGTGGCGGCGGAAGGCATGTCCCTGCTCGACCGGGACGGCGTGCTTATCCGGGATGCGCCGGCGGATTTCGCCGCCGCAATCATCGCCGCCCACACCGATGCGGAGCTGTGGCAGCTTTTGTCGCAGGCAGGGTTGGCCTATGCGGAGCGAACCCTCTCGCCGGCAGCTTGGCAGTCGCGCCTCGACGCGATCGTCCGACGCATCGGGCTGTGACGGCGGCCGTCACAGGTCGCGCTTGGCGAGGCGGGCTGCAAGGCCGGCCGGCACACGGGTCATCATGGGCGCCGGTTCGTCGCACGTGGCAATCGATGTCGGGCCGCTGAGCGCCACCCCGTGCCCTGCGACGAACCGGCTGAGTGCCGACGGCGAATCGAGTTCCACGATGGTGGAGGTGTCCATGCACAGCGCCGGCTGCGCTATCTTCAGCCAGCTATGGCCGCTGCGCTCGCAACTGTAGAAGAACAGCCGCTCGATGGCGTGCGCCGGGGTATGGTCCTCCTGCTTGCTTTCCAGCGGGAAGTCGTCGAACGACAGATGCAGGTCGAGCAGCGGTTGCAGCGCCGCCGGCCGCGCCCAGAACATCGAGCCGGACGGAAAATCCAACGCCCGGCGTCGCAGCAACGTCAGGCCCATGCGTGACGCGATGGCCTTTGCGGCATCGAAGTTGCCGTTCCAGCCCAGCCAGCGCCGGATCGCCCCGTAGTGCTGGGGCGCCACCATGCCCAGGTCCGGAAGCCGGGCGAACGCGTCCAGGACGCTGCGCGCGATCTGCGGCGAACCCAGCAGCGTCTCCAGCAGGTAGGATCGCCAAGGCTCCAGGAACGCCGCGTGGGCCGACATCTTGGAGTGCAGGTGCAGCACCAGGTCGTAGCGCCCGTAGACATCGGCGAAACCGACGAGCTTCGGCGCGATGTCGCGGCCGCGGTTAGGAGTGACCCGCACCTCGACCGCGCCGTTGTCCCAGGCCGCGAACGTCGCCTGCAGCTCGGCCTGCTTGGCTGGCGTGTCGGTGGAGAGGAACAGGTCGGCCGGCAGCGGAAGGTTGCGTAGGTAGAACAGCACCTCGCGCGCGACCTCGGTGTAATACAGGTGGCAGATCACGCCGACCCGGGGCTGGGTCGCGAGCGGCAGGTAGCCGAACGGGACGGCCACGCTGTAATCGGCTTTCGCCGGGCGGCTGGTGTTCGGCTCCACGGCGGGCGCGGGCGGCGCGGCCGGCGGCGTCGGTTGCGCGTTCCCGTGCGTGCCAAGGTCCGCCTCGCGGCGCACGATCGTTATGCCGGAGACGATCTCCCGCACCTTGGCGGTGAACGCTTGGGGCGCGCAGTCCTGCCGGGCGCGGGCGAGCGCGTTGCGGCGCAGTTTTTCCCAGAGCGCCCGGTCCTTGTAGAGACGGGCGCAGGCGGCGGCAAAGGCGGCAGGGTCGTCGGCGACCAGCAGGTCGGCGTCGGCGCGCCACCCGAGTTGCCCGGCGATCAGCCCGGTCACCACCATGGGAATGCCCAGCATGGCCGCCTGATGCACCTTGTGCGGAATGCCGGCGGCGAAGCGCGTCGGCACGACCATCACGCGCGCCTTGCTGAGGGCGGGCGCCAGTTCGTCAACCATGCCCAGCAGGTCGAGCGTGTCGCCGTCCAGCGCCGCAATCGTCGGCGCCTGGTTCTTGCCGATGACGGTGAGCCGGAAAGCCTCGGAGCCGAGCGCCTGGCGAAGCGGCGGCATGATCTCGGTCGAGAACCAGCGCAGGGCGTCGGCGTTGGGCGCTCCGTCCTCCTGGATCGCGCCCAGGAAAACCATCTGGTCGCGCTCGTCGCAGCGGGTCGCAAGCGGCTGGTCGTCGAGCGCGTGGCCAAGCAGATGCACCTGCTGCGCCCCGTAATCCTCCAACACCTGCTGCTCGGCGGCGGAGACGGAGATGACGGCGCCGGCGGTCCGGGTCAGCGACACTTCTTCGGCGATCATCCGACGCCGCTCGCGCTCGTCGACCGGCTGCCCGTCCATCGCCCGGCGCTGCAGGATGCGCGTGACGAACAGCGCCTCCGCGTCGTAGAGCACTTTCGCCCCGCCCAGCAGCCCGTGCTCCGACCCGACTGTTTCGAGAAACGCCTCCATGTTCGACGGGCGGCAAACCAGGATGGCGTCGAAATGCCGCGACCGCGCCACCAGGTAATCGCGAAGCTGCGAGGCTTCGGCGCGGATCAGAACCTCGATCCGCTTGTCCAACGCCTTGCGTACGCCGTGCCAGGTTTCGGCGTGGCGGAACATCGGGAAGAAGGCGACCTGCGCGCCGGCTTCCACAAGCTCGTGCAGCAGGCGGTTGGCGCGCGGGTAGCCGGTGCCCAGCTCCGCCTTCGGCACGCGGTCCTCGATCACCAGCATGCGCGGCGCGGACGAGCGCGCGGTGCGCGCGGCGAGCACGTTGAGCGGACTCGCGGCGAACTGCCGGCTGAGCCATGCCTCGTGCCGGGCGACGAAGACGGCGTGGTTGACCGCCTGCAGGCGCAGCGCGTCGGCGCTCGTCGTGGAGCTGCCGAACTCGTAATGGATGATTGCCGCGTCGGGATCGTAGACCACCCGCCGACCGCCTTCCCACAAGCGGACGCAGTAGTCGGTCTCCTCGTAATAGGCTGGGGCAAAACGTTCGTCGAAGCCGCCCATTTCGCGAAACAGCGCGGTCGGAGTGAGCAGGAAGGCGCCGGAGCAGTAGTCCACGTCACGCTGGAACATGAAGTCCGGCGTGTTCGGGTCCTGGCCGCGGCCGTAGCCGGAGCATGCGCCGTCCCGCCAGATGATCGAGCCGGCCTCCTGCAAGACGCCGTCCGGCAGGATGATGCGGCCGCCCACCGCGCCGATCCTCGCGTCCGAGTCGAGGGTGCGTAGGGCGGCGGCGAGGCTGCCCGGCAGCAGCTGGGCGTCGTTGTTCAGGAGCAGCAGGGTACGGCCGCGCGCCGTGCCGGCCGCGATGTTCACCGCCCTGAGGAAATGCAGGTTGACGCCGTTGCGGATGATCATCGCACCTTCCAGGCGATCCAGCAGCGCAGCCGTCTGATCGGTGGAGGCATTGTCGACGATGACGATCTCGACGCCGAACGGCGCGTGGGCCAGGGTCTCGATGATCGAGCCCAGACAGCCGAAGGTGAGTTCCGCCTGATTGTACAGCACCAGGACGATGCTGACTTCCGGCGTCGCAGCGGATGGCAGGCGCAGCATCTCCGGACCTGCCAAGAAAGCGTCCAACCGCGCCTGGAGCGACTCGCGCAAGGCACGCTTGCCTGGCATGGCTGTGGCAAGGACGTCTGCCGGAGCAGACGTTTCCAGCGGCGTCGCCTGGGTTGGCGATGCCTGGGTTGGCGATGCCGGGGCGGGCAGCGCCAGCGGAGCCTGCGCTGCGTCGCCGCGCAGCAGCCGAGTCGCCACACGCAACGGCCGGGTCAGCCGCCATGATGTGGAACCGGCGAAGCGCGCGGCAATCTGCTGGCGGATCAGCTCGGTGTTAAGCGTCTCGCGGTTGGCGTTGATCTGGTCGATGGCGTTCTCGTAGCCAATCCGCATTTCATCGTGGTTCGCCTGCATCTCCTCGCGCGCCCTGCGCTCTTCGCGAGCAAGGTGCTCCTGGCGACGCAGCTGCTGCATAAGTTCCGCGAGCGTGGCGTCACGCTGCCCGACCATGCGATCGCGCACCGCAAGCGCCTCGGAGCGCGCGCCGACCAGGTTGTCCAGCGCCGCCATTGCCGCGTCCTTGCTCTGGATCACCTCGCGCTGGCTGTCCAGCAAGGCCTTGCGCCACGCAAGCTCGTTGGCATACGCGTCGCCGGCGGCGCTGCTGGCGACGCTGCCGGCGGCGCGCTCATCCTGCGCCTCCCGCGCCGCGTCCTGCGCCGCACGGATTGCCGTCTGCGCCTCCCGTGCCGCGTCCTGCAGCCGCTGGCGCAGCTCGACGATTTCGACTTGGCGCTCGAACGCCTCGCCGCGCGCGGCGAGGCGGCGGCGCAGACCGCCCGCGGCGTCTGGGGCCTGCGACAGGCCGAACAGCGCCTGAAGCATCGCGGGCTGCTCCGATCCGACTCCCAGCACGCCGAGGCCGTTGCAGTGGTCGAACTCGAATGCCGGGTAACGGGCGCTCAGCTCGCGCCAGAGGCGCCAGACGCCGAAGTCGCGCTCGCGCACGTTGGTGTCGTGGAACACGACGACGGCGCGCGGCGACAACCGGCTTTGCCAGGTCTCGAAATCATGCCGTACCGCGTCGTAGGTGTGCATGCCGTCGATGTGCAGCAGGTCTACGGCGCCCTCCGGAAAATACTGTCGGGCGTCGTCGAACGTCGTACGCAGCAGGGTGGAGAACCGGCGAAAATGCTCCGTGTTGAAGCCGGATACGCTGGCGAACACCTCTTCGCCGTAGCCGCCGGCGTGCTGGTCGCCGACCCAGGTGTCGACCGCATACGCGCGCCCCGCCGGAGCGAAGGCCGCCATCGCCTGGCAGAATGCGAAGTAGGAGTTGCCGGAATGCGTCCCAAGCTCGACGAGAGTCGCAGGCCGCAACGCCTTGATCAACCAGAAGGCGAACGGGATATGGCCGGTCCAGGCTCCGGGCATGGCGAGGCGCGACGGCTCCCAAGCCAGTTCGTCACCCAGTTCAAGTCCAGCCAACGCGTCATTCATCCACTCGTCGCTCCCGCCACAAATCCCTGGAACAGGGCAATCAGGCAGGTCGAATATACCGCCCGCCAGGTTTGATCAAATGAACCCACCGGATTAGGAAACAATGTTTATATACTGACGGGTGACCCAGAGCGTCTGCCATAGTGACGATGCCGCGTCATAGTTTTCGCATCCAGAAACCACCGCCCGGATTGGCGAGTATTGCAGGGCAACGTGCACGGATCAAATCCGGGTGGGCGCGGGCAAAGCCGTCGTTTGCGTAAAGAACCTCGAATTCTCTGTTGTACATCAGGAACGCGCGAAGCAGGTATTGTTCGTTCCATGACCTGTTTTGCTGAACGACCCATTCCGAGGGGTACTCGAAATCTCCGAATATATCATGCAAATGAATGATGACTCCCGACGCAAGACGTGGGAGCACCTGAAAGAACTCGTGGTTCACGTCGCTTCCAGTCTTCGACACGTGGGTCGTGTCCAAAAACAGCACGTCGCCGGCGGCGAGGCTGTCGAACACCGTCAAGGGAACGTCTTGGATTGCGCGCTGCATCACTGTCGCACGCGCCCGGTCGGCGTCGCGCAGCAACGCATCCAGGCGCTCGGGGTTGGGTTCGATGAACGTGACCTCGGTCAGCAGGCCTTCCGTGTCGTCCAGCGTGTCCAACAGCGCGGCGCTGGAAAAGCCGGAGCCGACCTCGATCCATCGCCGCGGCCGAAAATGGCGCAGCATGGCCGCCAGGATCATGGCGTCGCCCGGGCCATACATTTCGTTGGCGGAGAAGTAGCGATGGGCTGGGTCTTGCGTGACAGGAAAACCGTGGGCGCCGTTCGCATCCATCAACAGGCCGAACAGGACCGTCATTGCCGGGTAATTGACGTTTATTCCCAGGAAGCGGTCACTAGCCCGCTGGCCCAAGAAGTCCTGTCGAGCGAGGTCCGCCGGTCTTACGATCGGTGAATAATAATGTCCTGGAGGCACGAAGAGCGGCGCTGCCGAGGTGTCCGCCACGGGCAACTCCGGCGAGGCTGCTCCCTGGCTGGCAAGCTGCCTGACGACTTGCGACAGCTCGGCTGCCAGACGTTCCTGTTCGCTTCGAAGCTCGCCGACCTTGTGGTTCAGCGTGCCTATCGACTGGCGCAGCCGTTGCAGCGCGGGTACCAGCGCCACGAGTTTCGCGGTCAGCGTCATCGCGGACGCCGCGCCATGACGGTGCTCACCAGGTCGAGCGCGTTCAATTCGCCGGCGCGGAACCGGGCGACGGCCTCGGGGTCTTCGACGACCCAGCCGCGGCGGGCGGCGCGGATGCGGCCACGCTCCGCCGCCATCGCCGCCTCGTCCACCGCGTACTCGCAGACGTCGACATCGGACCAGTGGCCGTTGGACTGCGCGAAGGCGATTGGCGCGCCGTCCACGAACACCGGGCGGATCAGCCGCACGTCGGGGAAATGGGTGCCGCCGGCGTATGGGTCGTTGATCGCGTAGACGTCGCCCGGCCGCATGTCGCCCTCGAAGGCGCGGATCGCCGCCTTGCAGGTCCAGTGCAGGGTGCCGACGTGGACCGCAATGTCGGCGTTGTGGATGGCGCCGCTTGTCTCGTCCATGACGCAGACGTCGGTGAAGGTGCCGCCAATGTCGACCGCGACGCGAAGGCTGCTCATGATCGTTCCCAGCTCCATTCAGGATGCGGCAGCAAGGCCTGTACGGTCATGCCGGCGGCGAGCAGGCGGCCCTCGTGCCCGGCCGGTGCCGACAGCATCAGGCTCGCGGGCATCCCGTGCGCCGCGCGGCCGATGGGCAGCGCCAGGCCGCACAGGTCGAGCAGGTTGCCGAACTGAGTGTTGGCGCTGGTGCGGCGGTTGATGTCGATGAAGTGCTCGATGTCCGCCTCCAGCTCGTCGACGGGCGGCGCCACCAGTCGGATCGTGGGCATCGCGAGCAGCACGCCGTCGAGCAGGGCCGCCGCTTCCTGCCGCAACCGCGTCCGGGCTGCCTGGATCGCCAGCACGTCGGCTGCCGTCATACGCTTGCCGTCCAGAAAGCGGCGGAGCACCCGGGGATCGATCCGCGCCGCGTCCGGTCCGTCCACCAGCGCTTGGTGCTGCCGGTATGCCTCGGCGGCGCTCAGCGAGCCGTGGGCGCGGGTCAGCGCCACCAACTCGTCCAGCATCGGCAATGCCCGGCGCTCGATCCGCGCCCCGGCCGCCCGCAGCATCGCCAACGCTTCGTCGAAGCGTGCCACGATCTCCGGCTCGGCGTCGTCCAGCGCCACGTTCTCAGGAATTAGCAACGTCAGCGTGGCGGGGTCGCTCGGCCGCGGCGCGCACGGCGGCAGGTGGCGCAGCGCCCGCTCGACCAGCGCGCAATCCTCGACCGTGCGCGCCAGCGGACCCACGCTGTCCAGCGTCTCCGACAGCGGGAACACCCCGGATTTTTCGACCCGTCCCTCGCTGGTCTTGAAGCCGGTGACGCCGTTCAGCGCCGCCGGGATGCGGATGGAGCCGCCGGTGTCGGTGCCGATCGCCACCGGAACCAACCCGGCCGCCACCGCCACCCCGGAGCCGCTGGACGAGCCGCCCGGCGCCCGGCGCCGCGCCGGGTCGCACGGATTGCGCGGCGTGCCGAAATGCGGGTTGAGGCCAACCGCGGAAAAGGCGAACTCGGACAGGTTCAGCTTGCCCAGGCAAACCATCCCCGCCGCCGCGAGGTTGGCGGCGACCGGCGCGTCGGCCGTCGCCGGACTGGCATCGCGGCGGGTGACCGAGCCAGCAGTGGTAACTTCGCCTTTCAGGTCCACCAAGTCCTTCCATGCCACCGGCACGCCGTCGAGCAGTCCGAACGGTCGGCCGGCGGCGTAGCGCGCAGCACTCGCGGCTGCTTCGCGTCTGGCCCGCTCGGCGGTTACACGGATGAACACCGCCTGATCGGGATAGGCGGCGATGCGGGCCAGCGCCGCCTCGGCCACCGCGCGTGGGTCGGCCGCACCCAGGCGGAACAGGCAGCCGAGTTCGGCGGCGCTGGCGGTTGCGGGATCGGGCAGCGCCACGCTATTGCACCGCGATCACGGTGGCGTCGGCAGGGTCCCATCCGAGCGCCACCGTCTCCGGCGCCCAGCCCTGCGGGTAGCGGCTGGCGTAGCTCTCCACCGTGACCTGCTGCCCGTCGGCCAGCGCCACCGTGAGCTGCACCGCGGAGATGAACTCCCCCTTCGCGACCTGCAGGTCGAAGTCGATCACCGCCGGCGTGCCGTTCGGATAGACCTTTCCCAACTGCACCAGTTCGAGGTCGTGCTGCACGTTTCTTCCAATCAGGCGTTGAGGAACTCGTCCCAGCTCTGGATCAGGTGGTCGTACTCGTCCGGCCACTGGTGCCAGTAGGCGACGTGGCTGGCGCGTTCCTGCAGCGATCCGCCGTCGCGCAGGTCGCCCGGCTTGATGCCGCGCTCGAGGGCGCCCTGCCACGGCTTGCCCTCGTACCAGAACGCATACTTGGCCGGGTCCGTCACGTCCTTGATCTTGGTCGTGGGCGAGTGGTAGCCCTGCTCGGAGACCAGGACGCCGGACGGCCCCGACAGCCAGTAATCGGCGTACGCGGTCATCGCGTCGGCGTTCGGGCTGCCGGCGATGCTGGTGACGCCGATCGCCCAGCCGCGATAGCCTTCCTTCGGCACCGCGTAGTTGCACTGGTGGCCCTGCGCCTTGACTGCCGTCACCGCCGGCTGCCAGACGTCGGACACCACCATCTCGCCGCTCGCGAGCAGGTTCGCCAGTTCGCCGAATGTTGAGGCCGGACTTGCCGCGCCACTTCTTGTCGAACAGCACGGCCCAGGTATTCGCTTCCCCGGCACTTACCACGTCCGGGTTGTAGCCGACGGAATCGTAGTTGTAGACGGTGGGCGCCATCCACAGCGCGGCGTGCGCCGGGTCCTGCCAGATCTGGCCGGTGATTTGAGCGTTGTCGGCCCATTTCGAATTCGACTTGACGAAGGTCCCGCGGATGCTGTTCCAGTTCTGCAGCGATGCGGTGGCGATCGCCGCCACCTTGTTGGTCTGCGTCATCGACGGCAGCCGCTCGCCGATCGCCTCCCAGCAGTCGTAATCCGACGAGCCGGACAGGATCTTCGTCTGCGCGTCGGGGAAGGTGGCGGCGGCGCCGCTGGTGCCGCCGATCTTCGATCGGCACGGCGGGCGGCCGAGCATCGACTGGCCATCGATACGCAATTCGCCGCTGTCCGGCGCCTCGGAGCCCGCGACGATTTGCAGCAGGGTCGACTTGCCGGACGCGCTCGGCCCAGGATGGTCATGTACTCGCCGGCAGTCACCCGCAGCGACAACCGATCCAGCACGGCGCGCGCGTCGAACGCCTTCGATTTCGAGTAGATCGAGGGCCGGCTGCATCGATGCTACCCCAAGTGACGGCCGGCCAAATGCGGCCTCCTCGTCGCGTCGATCAGTCTAGCGACCGTTACAGTATTCGCAACACGGTATTTGCACAGCGAAACCGAAACGGAACGCACAAGGTCAAAGCAAGCCCTGCAAGTTTTTTGCCCAACGTCAAAGCGAAGGCGGACCCGGCCGATCCAGTTCGGGCGCTATCATTTTCGTTGTGGAAAACTGCTGGATTTGCGACTTGGCGAGTGGCTTCTCGGTCGAGCGCATCCGGCTTGCCGACCGGCTGGCCAGTTCGGCGCTGCGCCGATTGCGGGCAGCGGCGGCTGGCGCCAGCTCGGTCTCCGGCGCCAGCCGCCGCAGCAGCTGTTCGGCGAAGCTCCGCCATGCCAGCGCCGGGTCCGCGGCGGCAGGGGACGCGCCGGGCACGTCGCCGTCCAGCAGCCGGCGCAGCGCCAGCGCCAGCGCCTCGGGCGTCGCGTCGCACAGCCGCGCCAGGTCCTCGCGCCCGAGTTGCTCGGCAAGGCCGCCCACCCGGGTCGCCACCACCCAGCGCCCGGCGGCGATGGCTGCCGAGGCGACGCCGCTCTGGCTTGCCTCGCGGTGCGACAGCACCAGCGCGTCGGCCCAATCCAGCAGGCCGGCAACCTCGCCTTCCGGCACCCAGCGGTTCTCGACGCGCACGAACGCCAGCGCCCGCAACGCCTGGAGCGGCGGCGATTCCGGCCCGCAGCCGACCACCCGCACCTCCAGGTCGGCGCGCGGGCCAAGCAGGAGCAGGGCCTCCGCCAGCAGGTCGAGGCCCTTGTACGGCAGCAGCCGGCCGAACGACAGCAGCCGCAGGCGGCCATCGGCGCGGCTGCCGGGCGCGGTCGAGGACGGCCCGAACCACAGCGGCGGGTGGGCCGCCACGATCAGCCGGCCGCGCACCAGCCGCTGCTCGCGCAGCCGCCGCCCGACATGCTCGGTCAGCGCCACCAGGGCCTGCGCGCGCCGCAGCAGCCGGCGTTGCAGCGCCATCTGCAGCGGCGGGCCGTCGCCCGGGTGGCGGTCGGCGTCGTGCGCCACCACCACGAACGGCACCCCGAGCCGGGCAAGGGCGGCGGCCATGACGAAATCGAGCGCCGCGGGCATGGCGCAGATGGCCAGGTCGGGCCGTAGCCGGGCGACGCGGCGGACCAGCGCCGCCAGCATGAACGGCAGCTGGGCCAGCCGCCACCCCAGGCCGAGCCAGCCGCCATAGGTCGTCACCGGCAGCTCGCAGGCCGGCGGCCGGTCGGAGCGCAGCAACTCGGCCGCCGAAGACAGCGACAAGGCGACCCGCACGCCGGGCAGCGCCCGCAACCCGCCGGCCAGCTCGGCGGCGAACCGCGGGCCAGCGCCCCGCCGGCCCCACTGCCAAACCAACACGTTCACGCGCCGCTCCCGTCCATCGGCCCGTCCATGGTCCCATCCATCACGGGCAGCCCGACGCCGCGCAGCGCCGCCGCCAGTAGCCCCGGCCCTAGCCGCGACTGCGCCATGGCCCGGCCGCGCTCGCCCAGCGACCGGCGCGCGTCCGGGTCGTCGGCCAGCCGGCGCAGATGGCCGGCGGCCTCCTGCGGGTCCGGGTCGGCCCACAGCGCGCCGGCGGCGGGATAGACGCCGCGCGGATCGGCCACTGGGATCAGCCGCGGCGACACCAGCGCCGCGCTGTCGGCGTCCATGAAGTCCATGTTGCCCGACCAGCCGGTCGCCACCACCGCCCGGCCCAGCAGCATCGCCTCCGCCGGCACCAGGCCGAAGCCCTCGCTGCGGTGCAGCGACAGCACGATGTCGGCGGCGGCGGTCAGCGCGTGGGAGTCCGCGGTCGGCATCGTCTGCGTCAGCAGCCGGATATTGGGCGCGCCGGCGATTGCTGCCCTCAACAGCGCCATGTCGGCCGGGAAATGCTCGGGATTGCCGGCCTTCACCACCAGGATGCGGTCCATCCGGTGGCCGAACGCCGCGAGGTGCGCCGCGACCGCCGCCAATGGGTTCTTGCGTACGAAGCTGGAGGCCAGGTTGAACGAGACCAGCACCACCACCGCCGCATCCGGCAGGCCGAACGCCGCACGGTCCAGCCGCGAGGGCTGCGGCGGCGCCAGGGCCACCGGCGCCGGCGCCGCGCGCACCGCGACGCCGGCGCGCTCCAGCGGCGCGAAGGCGGCGGCGGTGAAACGCGAGGTGGCCCAGACCTCGTGCACGAAGCGGCGGGCGGCCAGCCACTCGGGCGGCAGCGTCTGCAGCTCCCACGCCCAGTAGCCGATCACCCGCCGCCCGCGCACCAAGCGGCGCGGCAGGCGCAGCATGGCGAACGGGAGCAGCGGCGGGTTGACGTGCAGCAGCAGCGCCGCCGTCCTGGGCAGGTCGTCCGGCAACGTCCCAGGCGGCCCCATGCTGCTGCCCGGCAGGCCGATGTCCATGCGCCAGGTCGGCACGCCGAGCCGCTCCAGCGCCGTGGCGATGACCCGGGCGCTCTCGCCCAACCCGGATGCCGAGCCAAGCTCGCCCGCCACCACCACGCCGCCGGCCGGCGGCAGGGGGGTTCCGCGCGGGCGCGGCATCAGCATCGCGGTGACTCGGCCGATGGCCGCCCGCCGCGGCCCGACCGGCAGCATCCGCCAAGCGCGATGCAGCGGTCCCGGCGGCTTGCCTGCTGGTTGTTCCATGGTCGCTGGAACCTGCCGCCAACCTCGCGGGCCGGCAAGGGGCGGCCAAGCGCGGGGCGGGTGTTTCCCAAGCCGTCGACCGCGATATACGATGCGGCATGACGCCCGCAGACATCTCCGCCGCGACGCCGACCGCAACCGAACTGCTGGCGCGGCTGGTGGCGTTCGACACCACCAGCCGCAACGGCAACCTGGAGCTGATCGGCTTCATCCGCGCGCTGTTCGAGCGCCATGGCGTGACGGCGCGGGAAAGCCGCAGCGCCGATGGCCGCAAGGCCAACCTGCACGCCGTCATCGGACCGCGGGCGGCGGGCGGCCTGGCGCTGTCCGGGCACGTCGACACGGTGCCGGTCGATGGCCAGGAATGGGCGTCGGACCCGTTCGCGCTGCGCGAGGCGGACGGGCGGCTGTACGGCCGCGGCGCCTGCGACATGAAGGGGTTCGTGGCCTGCGTGCTGGCCGCGGTGCCGAAGCTGGTCGCACTCCGGCTGGCCCGCCCGCTGCACCTGCTCATCACCTTCGATGAGGAGGTGAGCATGGAGGGCGCCCGCCGCCTGATCGAGACGCTGGGCGAGATGGGGCCGCCGCCGGCGCTGTGCGTGGTCGGCGAGCCGAGCCTGATGACGCCGGTGGTGGGGCACAAGGGCCGCCTCGCGGTCCATGCCAGGGTGCGCGGCCGCGCCGGGCACTCGAGCGACCCGGCGCGCGGCGTCAACGCGGTCCACGCGGCTGCGGCGGCTGTTGGCTGGATCGCCGCCGAGGCGCGCCGCCTGGCCGCCGAAGGCCCGTTCGCCGCCGGCTTCGAGCCGCCGCACACGACGCTGCAGGTCGGCACCGTGGCGGGCGGCAGCATCCTCAACATCATCCCCGAGCACGCCGAGTTCACCGTCGAGTGGCGGCCGGTCCCCGGCGTCGACGCGATGGCGTTGCTGGAGCGGCTGCGGGCGTACTGCGCGGCCGAGATCGAGCCGGCGATGCGCGCGGTCGACCCGGCGTGCGGCATTGCGTTCGCGGTGTCCGACTGGGTGCCGGGCATGTCGCTGCCGGCGGATCACGAGCTGGCGGCGCTGGTGCGGCGGGCGGCGCAGTCGAACGGCGCCGGCCATGTCAGCTTCGCCACCGAGGGCGGGCTATACGAGGCGGCCGGCATCCCCACGGTCGTCTGCGGCCCGGGCTCCATCACCGAGGCGCACGCGCCCGACGAGTGGATCGCCCGGAGCCAGCTCGACGCCTGCGACGCCTTCATCGCCCGCCTCGCGCAAAGCTGCGTGGCGTCATGAGCGAGAGCGCGCTCGACGCCGGAGCGATGGCGGCATTGCCGCAGTTCAGCGTGGCCATCGAGCCGCCGGACCTGTCGCACTGGCGCGCCGGCAACACCGGCGTGCCCGGCTTCGTCACCCGCGCCACCACCGCGCCGGGGCCGCATGTCGGGCTGGTGGCGCTGATGCACGGCAACGAGCTGGCCGGGGCGGTGGTGCTGGCGCGGCTGCTCGCCGCCGGGCTGCGGCCGATGCGGGGCCGGCTCACCATGGGGTTCGCCAACCTCGCGGCGTTCGACCAGTTCGACCGCGCGCAGCCGACCGCCTCGCGCTTCGTCGACGAAGACATGAACCGGCTGTGGGACATCGCCGTGCTGGACGGCCCGCGGCAGAGCAGCGAGTTGGCGCGCGCGCGCGAGATCCGGCCGCTGATCGACCGCCTCGACATGCTGCTCGACCTGCACTCGATGCTGTGGGCGTCTGAGCCGCTGGTGCTCAGCGGGACCACGGCGAAGGGCCGCGCCCTGGCGCACGGCATCGGCACGCCGCCATTGGTGGTGGCCGACAGCGGCCACATGAGCGGCCGTCGGCTGATCGAGTACGGCAGCTTCGCCGACCCGGACGCCGGCCCGGCGGCGGTGCTGGTCGAGGCCGGGCAGCATTGGGAACAGGTCACCGTCGAGACCACGATGCAGGCTGTCTTGGGGCTGCTGCGCCACCTCGGCATGATCGACGCCGAGCCGGCGCTGCCCTCGCCGCCGGCTGTCTGCCCGGTTCCGCGGTTCGCACGCGTGACGGTAGCCGTCACCGCCAGCACCGCCGGCTTCTCCTTCATGCGACCGTTCCGCGGCGGCGAGGTGGTGGCTGCGCGCGACACGCTGATCGCGGTGGACGGCGACACCGAGATCCGCACCCCGCACGACGACTGCCTGCTGGTGATGCCGAGCCTGCGCCCCAGCCGGGGCCACACCGCCGTGCGCCTGGCGCGGTTCGAGGACTGAGGCGATGGCGACACGCAAGACGGCTGCGGAGCTACGCAGCGCCCGCTGGTTCGGTCCCGCCGACCTGCGCTCGTTCGGCCATCGCAGCCGCGCCAAGCAGATGGGCTACGCGCCCGAGGACTGGGCCGGCCGGCCGGTCATCGGCATCCTCAACACCTGGTCCGACCTCAACCCTTGCCACCAGCACTTCCGCATCCGCGCCGAGGAGGTCAAGCGCGGGGTTTGGCAGGAAGGCGGCTTCCCGCTGGAGATCCCGGCGCTGGCGCTGCCCGAGACCTACATGAAGCCGACCACGATGCTGTACCGCAACCTGCTGGCGATGGAGGTCGAGGAGATCGCCCGCAGCCAGCCGCTCGACGCGCTGGTGCTGATGTGCGGCTGCGACAAGACGGTGCCGGCGATGCTGATGGGGGCGATCTCCGCCGACCTGCCGTGCATCGCCCTCCCCGCCGGCCCGATGCTGCGCGGCCACACCCAGGGCAAGACGCTCGGCTCCGGCTCCGACACCTGGAAGTACTGGGCCGAGCTGCGCGCCGGCACCATATCCGAGGCCGACTGGGAGGCGGTCGAGGACGGAATCGCGCGCTCCTGGGGCACCTGCATGACCATGGGCACCGCCAGCACGATGACCGCCGCGGTCGAGGCGCTGGGCCTGTCGCTGCCCGGCAGCAGCTCCGTCCCGGCCGTCGATTCCAGCCACGCGCGCATGGCCACCGCCTGCGGGCGGCGCATCGTGGCGATGGCGTGGGAGGACGCGCGGCCGTCGACGCTGCTGAGCATGGCCAGCTTCGACAATGCGGCGCGGGTGGCGCTGGCGCTCGGCGGGTCGACCAACACCGTCGTCCACCTGGTCGCGATGGCGCGGCGCGCTGGCATCGGCTTCACGCTGGACCGCTTCGACGAGCTTTCCCGCACGACGCCGGTACTGGCCGACATCCGGCCGGCGGGGCGGTTCCTGATGGAGGATTTCTACTACGCCGGCGGCCTGCGGGCGATGATGGAGCAGCTGGGCGACCTGCTCGACCGCGATGCGCCGACGGTGGCCGGCGGCACGCTGGGCGAAGGCATCGCCGGCGCGAAGGTGTGGAACGACGAGGTCATCCGCAGCCGCGCCGCGCCGCTGCGCGCCGATGCTGGGCTGGCGGTGCTGCGCGGCAACCTGGCCCCGGACGGCGCGGTGCTGAAGCACGCCGCCGCGACGCCGGAGCTGCTGCGCCACACCGGCTTGGCGGTGGTCTTCGACGATTACGCCGACATGGCGGCGCGCATCGACGAACCAGGCCTCGACGTCACCGCCGACAGCGTGCTGGTGCTGCGCGGCGCGGGGCCTATCGGCGGGCCGGGGATGCCGGAATGGGGCATGCTGCCGATTCCGAAGAAGCTGCTGCAGGCCGGCGTGCGCGACATGGTGCGGATCAGCGACGCGCGCATGTCGGGCACCAGCTACGGCACCTGCGTGCTGCACGTCGCTCCCGAGAGCGCCGTCGGCGGGCCGCTGGCGCTGGTGCGGACCGGCGACGCCATCACTCTGGACGTGCCGGCCCGGACGTTGACGCTCGACGTTGGGCCGGACGAGCTGGACCGCCGCCGCGCCGCCTGGACGCCGCCGCCGCCGCGTTACGCCAGGGGCTTCGGCCTGCTGCACAGCCGCGAGGCGACGCAGGCCAACGAGGGCTGCGACTGGCGGGTGCTGGAAGGCACCGCGCCGACGCCGGAGCCGGAGATCCACTGAACCAACCGCCAGGGGAAGCGTTCGGCCAGCGTAACCCTGTCAGGTGACGCCGTGCGATCGATCGTCCTGCTGGCCACGCTGCTGCTGCCCGCCCTTGCCGCCGCGCAGTCGCCGCAGCCGGGAACCACCTCCGGCGCGGCCCCGGCGCGGCTGCCGCCGATCAACACGCCCGCCCCGGTACCGGATGTCGCCCCCGGCGTGCCCGCCACCGGCAGCGCCTCGGTGGCGCCGGAACAGGTGGCGCCGTCCGGCGCCACCGCCGGGCCGGCCAACGCGACCCCGCTCAGTTCGACGCCGTCCGGGCAGCTTCCCTCCGACCAGGGCCTGCCGTTCGGCCGCAACCAGACCGGCGGCGCCGGCAGCGCCACGCCGAACCTGTCGCGGTGACATGGCGGTCGAGCTGGTGCAAACGGCGGCGTGGCGGCAGGCTTCGTGCCGCATCCAGGCCGGCCCGGCACCTGCAAGCTGCAATTCTGGATCGACACCGCGGTCTAGTACTACAGCCGGGTTTGAGCGTTATGCCTGTCCGGAGGTGGATGGGATGACGACCGAACGGGATGTGCGCGGGTGGGCTACGGGTTTGGACGAGGTTGCTGGGCGGATTGCGCCTCGGTT